>JACCDP010172438.1_pt1 | contig 26243 bp, 11 predicted proteins | sample 7445841 | NCBI WGS metagenome assembly JACCDP01 (sample SAMN15323441, study PRJNA562643) | freshwater metagenome | isolation source: river surface water | place: USA:Blue River Watershed | collected 2017-08-17 | reverse complement strand
CTCGTAAATCAGTTGAACCGGAAAAATATAAACTATAACCTTCTTCCATTACCAACTTACCAGCTACAACAGGTGAAAGTGAATCGCCCGCAGGAATATCAAAATTTTTAATTAATTGAATAATTTCTTGTGGAACGTAAATTGGTGATTCTATGTTATTTTTAATAACATCATATAATCCACTTACTAAATAAGCTGAACTACTATAATAAGAACCCGTCAATAAATATGTATTATCGTAAGATTGTGTAAAAGTAGTTTGATAAAGTCTAGATACTAAAGAAGAACTTAAAACCGATTCATTTTTTATTATTTGTTGTGCCAATGTATTTGCGTATTCAACGGCTAATAATGAAGCGGTAATTTGACCAGTTGGAATAACAGTAACACCATTTTTATCATAATATGCTTTTGCAGCTTTATTTGTTCTGATTGTTGTATTATTATTTATATCATATACGATTGCGTTTACATCTCTAAGAATATTTGTTTCATAAAAAGATGCAGAATATCCAAATGGAGTTTCTGATAAATTATTTACAAATTGAACATAAGCTCCAACTTCTTTTTTCAAAAAAGTTTTATTTAAATCCAACAACGCAGATGCACTTGCAAAACTTGCACTAAATTCAGATATACTAATAGATTCACTTACAAAATTACTTCCACTAAAAATTAAATCAAAATTTGGCTGAGGAATATCGTTATTTGAATTAATAAGAATTGTTATTGGTTTTGTTTCTAATGCAGTATTTGTAATCTGCATAGAAAGCATAATTGTAGATACTCCCGCAGGAACTACATACACTTCGTCTTGTTCGCCAGTAAGAGTTGTAATTACTGACTGAAATCGGTTTAACGGTACAAATACATTTGCCATATTTTTTTATTTCAATTTTTAAGCTTCCAATGCCAGTGAGAACGGAGTTACTAATGAGAATAGAGATTTACTAAATGTTCTACCCACAAGAGTACCAGTTGCCTGATTAATACTTAATCCAGTACCAATTCTAAAGTCACCATCTTGGTTACCAGAAGTAAAGTAAATTCTACCACCAGCCAATTCGGTAATTTCATATATTGGGTTTGCCACACCACTACCACCCTGATTTGGTGGAAGTGCTTTAAATGTCACACCAGCACCATTATAAGAGTAGTCAATACCGGTTGCCACAATCAATGAACCAAATGATTCAACAGGTGCACCCGCTGCTATAAACTCTGCTCTCGTTCTTAAATATCTGTTAGTTTCAAGAGTCTCTAATTTTTGTTCATTTATTACAACTGCTGCACTTTTATATTGTCCCGTATAGTATGAAGATGCCGCTGCAATACTTCTTTCATTACCACCATATAGTAAATCAGTAGCTACCGCATCTACAATTAATCCGGTATCTCTACTACAACTAGCTTCATTATAAACTAAATAAGGGAATGCTCCGTTTGTATATCCAATCGCTCTTTGTTTTAATTCATCTTTTGCAGCTAACAATCTTTGATACGCTTCTCTACGTTTAGTTTGTGGGAATACCAATTGTGTTTGTAAAACAATTTTTTCAGAAACACCTTTAGCGTAATTAATACCATCCACCGTTTGTTTCAATTGTCCAACATCACCATTATCAGTATATGAAGGTTTAATCGCTACTGAAGGAATTTTGTAATAATAAGAACCCGCTTCGATACTTCTTTCGTTACCACCATATACCAAATCGGTCACTACAGCATCTAAAATAAATCCAAGATCACGAGAACAACTTACTTCATTGTATTTTAAAGTGCTCCAAGATGAACTTAAGAATGCAATTGTTTCCTTTTGAATAAATAATTTATTATTTTGTAGAAGTGTTCTTGCATTTAAATTATCTTGATTGGATGCGGTATATATTGGATTCAATACAGATTTAGCCGCAAGTTTTCCGGCATATCTTATACCGGTAATAGTTGGGTCTAATTGATTTGTTTCAGAAGGTACACCCGCGTTTGTTGCTCTTGATGGAAATAAGTAATAATATTTACCAGCAGTTATACTTCTTTCAGTTCCACCATAAAGAAGGTCAGTTGCTGCTGCATCAATAATATATCCAACGTCTCTACTACAGCTAGCTTCATTATAAACAACTGTACTCCAAGAAGAAGAAACGTATGCAATAGTTTCTGCTGCAATAAATGGTTTATTTTTTCTCAATAAATCAAATGATGCGGATACTTCAATAGATGCGGTTTGGAATACTATATTTTGTGCTACTTTTTGAGCAATTCTACTAGCATAATTTATACCATCGGTTGTTTGTTTCAATTGACCTTCACCGTCACCATCACCCAATAAAGTTGCCTTAGATGGATATTTGAAATAGAATTCACCACTCATTACCGTTCTTTCATTACCGCCATATAATAGGTCAGTAACTACTCCATCAAGTATATATCCAACATCACGTCTACATTTTACTTTATCATAATTAAATGTACTCCAACTAGCAGTTAAATACTGCATTGTTTCTTCTTGTATAAATTCTCTATTATTTCTTAATAATTCAACTGATGCTGATACTGATTGAGAAGCCGTTACAAATGCAATACTCTTAATTATATTTTCAGCTATTCCACCTGCATAATCAATTGCGTTTACGGTTGGTTCTAATTGTGAACCGGTTGCAGATGAAGGATATTTGTAATAGTATATACCCGCAATAGCACTTCTTTCATTACCACCATAAAGAATATCAGTTGAAACCGCATCTATTAATAAACCAACATCCCTACGGCATTTTGCTTCATTATAATTAAATCCAACCCAAGATGATGATACATACGCAATTGTTTCGGATTGTATAAATGATTTGTTAGCTCTCATTAAAGCGTAAGATGCTGATGCCTGTGCAGATGCTGTTACAAATAATGTGTTAAGAACTACTTTTTGCGCCAATTGTGATGCGTATTTAATACCATCCAATGTTTCATCCAATTGTGAGCTAGTTGCCTCAGATGGATATAGATAATAATAATATCCATTTACAATTGAAGCAGAATTACTATTCCAAAGTAAATCTTCTGCTGCTCCGCTTATAATCAACCCAACATCTCTACTACAACTTAAATCATTGTAAACAAATGCGGTATCTGAATTAGAGCCTGTCACCCAAGATGAACTAATGTATGCTACCGTCTCAGCTGCAATAAATGGAATATTTTGTATTAAATTATTATATGCATTTATTACATTAGGGTCAGTAGATTGTGATGTATATGGTATAAGTGTTGGCAAAGAACCAGTACCATTTTCTAATATATTTACAACAATTCCTATGGATGCCGAAATAAAGTTTACTTCAGTTTGAGTTGCTGCACTACCAGTAATTTGTGATACGTTTGTTACTTTAATATTGTTTGCAGTATTTAGAATTATTTGAGGCTCATTAATTATATTACCAATTATAATTTGCTCTAACATTCTTCTAGCATAATCTACTGCAGTTGTAGTTTCAACAACTTGCTCAGTTTCAGTTGCCAAAGAAGGATATAAGTAATAAAACTCACCTGCTTTTGAACTTCTTTGATTACCACCATATTTTAAATCAGTCATTACCGCATCTATAATATACCCAACATCTCTACGGCATTTATCTTCATTGTAATATAAATAAGGATACTTAGCGTTTACAAATGCTACGGTTTCTTCTTGAATAAATTCTTTATTATCCTTTATTAGATTATAAACCGATAATATATCATTAGAAGCGCTTTGTAATGTTGAACCAGATACTATGTTTACCGATAATCCTTTAGCGTACTGAACACCATCCAATGTTGGTTGTAATTGTGAATCGGTTGCTTGAGATGGGAAATCATAATAATATTTTCCAGCCACATAACTTCTTTCATTACCACCGTATAATAGGTCAGTTGATACTGCATCAATAATATATCCAATATCTCTCTTACAAGTTGTTTCATTGTAATCAAATTCACTCCAAGAAGAACTTAGATACGCAATTGTTTCGGTTTTTATAAATTCTTTATTCTGTCTTAATGTAGAATATGAAGATGAAATAGAAAGTGATGCAGATATATGTTCTAATGTTATGTTTCTAACTACCTTTTCAGCCAATCCACTTGCAAACTTAATTGCAGTTACGGTTTGGTCTAATTGTGAACCAGTTGCCGCAGATGGGTAATCGTAATAGTATTTACCATTTACAATTGATGCGGAATTACCACCATATAATAGGTCATATGCCGCACCATCAATTATAAATCCTAAATCTCTACTACAGCTAGCTTCATTATAAACAAATGTTGACCAAGATGAACTCATAAATGCAATAGTTTCATCTACAATCATTTGTTTATTATTTGTTAATAAGTTGTATGCTAGATTTGTTTTTACATTTGTATTTGGTGTTACATTAGGAGCCTGATAAGTTACGGAACCCGTACCATTAAATAATATATTTGATACAATACCGAATGATGATGAAACAATTTTTGCCTGTATTCTATCTGCTCCACTTCCACTTAAAAATTGAGGTGTGTTTGTTACTTTTACACTTGCCGATGTATTTGAAACAAGAGTAGGATATGTTTCAGATTCTATAATATTCAATACTACATTATATAAACTATTAATTCTATTCTTTTCAAAAGTTTCACCATTTGTTGATGGTAAAATTTGAGATACAACCGATTGTGCTTTTATACTTGCCGATGTGTTTTCTACAATAGTTGGAATTGATGCAGTTCCATTGTTTACAATATTAATTACATTTGCAAAAGATGAACTCAAACTTGAAGTATATTGCGTAAATGATGCACTTCCATTTGTAGTTTGTTGTAAAGAAGAAATATGAAGTAATGATGGAATTGAATTTTCAAATCCATAATTAAAATTATTTGCTAAAGAATCAGGTAAAGATGCACTACCATTATAAATAATATCTCTAATCAACCCAAATGATGCCGTTGTTATACCGATTTCAATTGAACTTGCAGAAATGTGTGATTGTATTTGTGTCTCATTTGTTACCTTAATTGCCGAACTTGCATTTGTTATAGTTTCAGGTTTAACTTCTACTCCTCCAGAAATTATATTAGTAACAATTGCAAATGATGCACTTATAGAAGTAATTTCAGATTGATTTGGTATTACACCAGAAGTATACTGTGAAACACTACCAACTTTAATATTATTATCGGTATTTGTTTGCAATAATGGAGAAGAAAGAAGTGTGTTTAATACAACTTTTCTAGCAACATTTTTTGCGTAATTTACTCCGGCTACGGTTTCAATAACTTGCGAAGTTTGTGTTGCTAATGATGGATATAAGAAATAGTAATATCCAGCAGTTAGTGCTCTTTCATTACCACCATACCATAAATCAGTTGCAACATTATCTACAATATACCCAACATCACGTCTACATTTTTCTCTATTATAAACTAAGTAAGGATAGAATGCATCTATTGCCTGTATTGTTTCATTTTGAATAAACGCTCTATTTGCCCTCATCAATTCAACGGATGATGAAACGAATGTTGTTGGATATTCTAATTTAATATTAGAAACTACATTTTGCGCAACTCCAGCTGCAAAAGCAACACCATCGATTGTTTGTTCTAATTGTGTATTTGAAGAAGGAATACCACCTTCAATTGCTTTCGAAGGATATAAGTAATAATACTCACCTGCTTTAGAACTTCTTTCATTACCACCATATAATACATCGGTTGCAACATTATCTACAATATATGCCACATCTCTTGAACAACTAGCCTCATTGTAGTAGAATCCATCTACACCTGTCCAAGAAGAACTTAGATATGCGATAGTTTCAGCCTGAATTAATGGTTTATTTTCTCTCAACAATGTCCAAGCAGTTAAGCTAGACGTTGTTGGTAATTGTAATAATGTATTAGATACAATCTTTTGTGCCAATCCTTTGGCATAATTCATACCATCTAAAGTTTGTCCTAATTGACCTGCTGCATCACCATCACCATCGATAGTTGCCAATGAAGGATATAGATAATAATATTCTCCAGCTCTAGCAGATGACTCGTTTCCACCATACAAAATATCAGTTGCTACAGCATCAATAATATATCCTACATCTCGTCTACATTTAGATTCACTATATTCAAAGAAACTCCATGCAGAATTTAAGAAACTTATTGTTTCATTTTGAATAAGTTCTTTGTTTTGTAATAATAAATTATAAGCGGTTTGCTCAGAGTTTGATGCAGTTAAAAATGTTATATTTTTAAGAATATTTTCGCTTACCCCTTTTGCATGTTTTATACCACTCAAAGTTGGCCCTAATTGAGTTGTTGTTGCTTCCGAAGGATATAAGAAATAAAATCTTCCAGCTTCTCTACTTCTTTCGTTACCACCATATACCAAATCGGTAGAAACTGCATCGATAATATATCCAACATCTCTCTTACAAGTTTCTTCATTATAAACAAACCCATTCCAACTAGCAGAAACATAAGCAATTACTTCATTTGCTATAAATTGTTTGTTATTGTATAATAGTTCGTATGCTTGTAATTTATTTTGAGAAACATTTTGAAATACTCCACCCCTTAAAATTCTATCAACTAAATTTTTAGAATAATTTATACCAGTTATAGTTTCGTCTAATTGAGAACCAGTTGCCTCCGATGGATATAAATAATAGAAAATTCCAGAGGTAAGTGTTCTTTCATTACCACCATATATTAAATCGGTTGTAACACCATCAATGATATAAGAAATATCTCTTTTACACGTTGTTTCATTATATTGATGAGTACTCCAAGAAGAACTCAAATATGCAATAGATTCACTTTGAATAAATTCTCTATTATTTCTTATTAAATTATATGCATTTAGTTTTTCAGCAGATTGCGTAACATATAAACTATTAAGAATTACTTTTTGTGCCAAATTAGATGCATATCTAATTCCATCTAAAGTTTCGTTTAATTGATATCCGGTTGCCTGTGATGGTTCTAAGTAATAGTATTTACCATTTATAATAGATGCGGAATTTGCACCATATAATAGGTCAGTTGCCGAACCACTTAAAATATATCCTAAATCTCTTTTACATTTTGCCTCATCGTAAGAATGACTACTCCATGAAGAAGATAAATATGCAATTGTTTCTTCTTGTATGAATGGAATATTTTGAATTAAATTATCATATGCCGCCCATACATTAATATCGGTTGATTGTGATACATACTCAACAATGGTTGGTAAAGTTGCAATACCATTTTTAATTATATCAACTACAATACCAATTGATGATGAAATACTATTAGCTTCAGTAGATGTTGCAGAACCCGAACCAATGTATTGAGAAACATTACTTCTTTTAATTCTCAAATCGGTATTTAAAACCATTGCAGGTAATGAACCCGTTCCATTTTCTATAATAGAAATTATTGAATCAAAGCTAGATGTTATTCCATTTATTACACTTCTTGATGTTACGGATGATGCAATACTTTGAGAAGCATTTGTTACTTTGACCAAAGCATTTGTATTCTTTATTAACGAAGGTATAGAACCTGTTCCGTTTTCTACAATATCCAAAACTAAGTCAAATCCACTATTTATCGTATTAATATTATTTTGAGAAATAGATGCTGTTGTTTTATATTGTATAGTATTACTTACTTTAATTGAACTAGTTGCATTAGTTGTAATTGAAGGAATAGAACCTGTTCCGTTTGCTATTATATTTGTAATAACTTCAAAAGATGTTTTTACTTTATTAATTTCATTAATAGATGGTGTTATGGAACTTGTAATTTGAGAACCACTACCAAAAAGAATGCCAGTAAAAGATGATGAAACTATTGTAGGTATAGAACCCGTACCATTTGCTATAATATTAATAACGTTAGAGAATGAACCTGATACTTTTGTTTTATCTAATGCAATAACTTCATTTGAAGATGTTATTTGATTTATATTAGTAGCTTTAATTCCAAAATCGGTATTTTTTAAAAGTGTACTTGGATAACCGGCACTTCCACTAGATATGATTTTTGCAACTATATCAAAACTTCTTTCAACTTCTAAACCACCAATAGCAACTAATTTAGTTAAATCTCTACCAAAATTAATTGCACTAATTGTTTCATCTAATTGGTCATTAGTAGCCTGAGAAGGATATAAATAATAAAAATATCCAGCTTCTATTGTTCTTTCGTTACCACCATATACTAAATCCGTAATGACCGCATCGGTAATAAATCTAACATCTCTAAAACACTTAGATTGATTATAATTTAAATACGGGAATGTATCATTTGTATAATCAATTACATTCTGTTGAATAAATGGTATATCCACTCTTACCAAATTCGCCGCTGCTAAAATTGCCGCAGATGGTTTTTGTAATGTAAGATTCAACGCAATCTTTTGAGAAAGTTCAGATGCGTACTTCATACCGGTAACCGTCATATCTAATTGAGCGGTTGGTGATGGAACACCTGCTACTGTTGCAGATGATGGATATAGATAATAGAATAAACCAGCCACTCTACTTCTTTCATTACCACCATATACTAAATCAGTTCTAACAGCATCAACCAAATATCCAACATCTCTTTTACATTTATCTTCGTTATAGAATACATTACTCCAAGATGAAGAAACATATGCAACTACTTCATTTGCAATCAAATTTTTATTCAATGAAAGTAAATTACTTGCATTTAATTTATTAGTATCGGCTGCAATAAAGTTTTGTCCAACTACAACTTTTTGTGCTATTCTACTTGCATAATTTACAGCATCTAAAGTTTGTATAAGTTGAGAACCAGTTGCTTGTGATGGATATAAGAAATAATATTCAGCAGATAATCTAGTTCTTTGGTTTCCACCATATACTAAATCAGTTCTAACTGAATCTATTATATAATTAAGGTCTCTACGGCACGTTGTTTCATTGTAATCAAATGAACCCCAAGATGAACTCATATATGTTATGGTTTCATCTATAATAAATTCTTTATTATTTTTTAATGCTAAAGAAGCACTTGCTAAACTACCGGTTAATTGAGTAAACGTAACACCTTGTATTATTTTTTGTGCCAACGTACTTGCATACACAATTCCATCAATAGTTTGTTGTAATTGTGAACCTGTTGCTTGAGATGGATATTCAAAATAATATTGCCCATTAACAACCGATGCAGAAATGTTACCCCAATAAAGGTCTTGTGCCGCACCACTTATAATCAACCCAACATCTCTTTTACATTTTTCTTCATTATAATCAAATGCACTCCAAGAAGAAGAAAGATATGCAATAGTTTCAGCCTTTATAAAATCTAAATTAGATATAATATGTGAACTAGCTAACGATTGATTAGATGAAACAAATGATTGTGTTAAATATGCCGTTTTTGCTACATCTAAATTTCCTGTTTTTAAAATATCAACCACAACACCAATAGAACGAGATACAAACAACGATGCCGATAAATTAGTATCCAAAGATGATGTTGTTATTTGTGAAACATTTGATGTTTTTACAAATGATGTTGATGAATTTAAAACTAAATTAGGTAATGAATTCAATCCCCCTATCAATACATCAGTTATAAGCTTCATAGATGAACTTATACTAGCACTATGAAAAGATGTACCACCTATTAATTGCGAATAAACAGTTCCACTTGCAGTTATATTATTTTGTACAGACGAAGTAAAGAATTCTAATGAACCAGTTCCACCTTTAATTACATTTATAATGTGTGCAAATGAAGCACTTATGCTTGCGGTTTCGTTATTAGTTGCTGCTGTTGCTGAAATTTGTTCAATATCAGTTACTTTTCTCAATCCTTCCACAGATGCAGTTAATGGTGGCAAAGAACCAGTACCATTTGCAATTATAGAAGTAACAATATCAAAGTTAGTTCCAATTTTATTTATTTCATCAGGACTAACATAAGAATTTGTATATTGGTTAGTTGAAGAAACTTTTAAAGGATTTGATAATGACCAATTTGTATTTGTATTTTGTGCTATAATAGAATTTATTGCACCAACTCCTCTCTTTACTATACCCTCTACAATACCAAATGATGAACTAATTAAATTCTTTTCATTAACACTTCCGGAAAAAGATGAACTAACATTTTGTACACCGGTTACTTTAATATTCTTTTCATCATTATAAATTATTCTAGGTGTATCTAAAATTGTGTTAGATACAATATATTCAGTAATAATTTTTGAATATCTTATACCCGCTGAAGTTTCTCTTTTTTGTACTGAAGTTGCAATAGATGGATAATCGTAATAAAATCTACCACTTGCAACACTTCTTTCATTTCCACCATATAATAGGTCAGTTGATACACCATCTAAAATATATCCTACATCTCGTCTACATTTAGTTTGATTATATTCTAATGTTGGATATGCAACATTTATGAATTCAATAGTTTCATCTTGAATAAGAGATTTATTACTTCTTATTAAATTATATGTTTCAATTGTGCTTAAAGATGCTGTTTGGAATGTATTATTTAAAATTAATTGTTTAACCAATCCTGCCGCATATTTTATACCATCAACCGTTTGAACAATTTGTGAACCGGTTGCTTGCGATGGATATAAATAATAAAATCTACCAGCTTCAATACTTCTTTCATTTCCTTCGTATTTTAAATCAGTAGCTACCGCATCTAAAATATATCCAACATCTCTTTTACATTTAGCTTCATTATAATCAAATGTACTCCAAGAAGAAGAAAGATAAGCTATTGTTTCATTTTGTATAAATTCTCTATTACTTACAATACAATTTGCAGAATATTCTCTATCTACATTTGGTGATTTAAAAGTTGTATTTGCCAATAATTTATCAACCAATCTACTTGCATATTTAACTGCAGTTAATGTTGGCGATAATTGTGTTGTAGTTGCCTCAGAAGGATATTGATAATAATATATACCACTTCTAATTGATTCTTCGTTTCCACCATAAAGTAGGTCTTTTGCAGAACCACTTATTATATATGATATATCTCTTTTACAAGTTTCTTGATTATAATCAAAATCTGACCAAGATGATGATAGGAATGCGATTGTTTCTTCTTGTATAAATGGAATATTGTTTATTAATATTTCATATGCATTTAATACATTAATATCGTCATTTGCCACAGAAGAACTAAATATAGTTGCAGGATACGTTAAAGTATTTGCAATTAAATCTCTAGGAGTTTGTATATTATTAACAATTTGAAACTTACCACCTAAATTATTATTTATTTGTGAAGTATAATATAAAGTATTTGGTGCATCATAAGGAACTGCAAATGTAATATTTCCAACACTATCACCATTATTAATTACACCTTTATTATAATCATAAAAATCAGATATACCTTCATATGGTTCAGTTCTTATCCAGAATGGATAATCAATACCACCTATTGCTTCAGATGCACTTATATAAAATTTATAAGTTTCTCCTCTAAATAAAGTTATAGTTGGGTTTACACCGATACCATCAAATTGATAAGAAGAACTATTATTATTTGTTACAACAAAATTTCTTTGATGATTTACCGGTATTGGTAAAATATTACTTCCGGTACCATTTGATAAAATATTATATGTAATACTTAAACTTGCACTAACAGAATTTCTAATACTAATAGATGATGAAATTCCAGTACTAAATGGTTCTATAATATCATTCACGTATACACTTGCACTATTATTATTAATAAGTGAAGGAATAGAAGCTAAACCATCTTTTAATATTGTAATAACAGTGCTAAACGATGATGAAACACTAGACGTTACAAAATTTGTTGTTGGTAAATTACTCTCCATAGAAACTGGATTGTAATTTGTTGTCTTTATTGTATTTTCAGTATTAAGTGTATAGTTGTAAGAACCAGTACCATCTGCAAAAATTCCTAAAGTAACACCAAAAGAAGAACTAATATTAGCTAAATCCGCTATTGATGCTGTTGCTATTGATGATGTTATTTGTTCTGCTCCTAAAATATTATAAGGTGAATCAAACCCATATCCTTTGTTTGAACTTCTCGCTAAAAGTGTTGGAAAATTATAAGGACCGTTTTCAACTATTGTACTAACTAGATTAAAATCAGCTACAACTTCAGCCGCTCTTTCTGCAGATGCTGTTGTATTTCCACTTAAATATGATTGTGTAAATGGCGTAATTTTTATACCTTCAGTGGTGTTTAATGTTGTAACATCTGGTAACGCATCTAATCCTCTATTCAATACATCAACAACAACACTCCAGCCCGCTCTTACTCTATCTCTAGCATCAACGTTACCACCACTACCAGAAATAAAACGAGAACCGGATGCATACATACCATACAAACCAAACGAAATGTTTGAGTTGTTTAATGTAGCATGTCCACCATTGTTTACTCTAATAGCGTAATATGAGAAGTTATTAAAGAAAGATACCAGCTGAATGAATCCTCTACCATTAACCAAACATCCTACACCGTTTGGAGAAATCTGCGTATAAGCATCCAATACCATTGAAGCAAGTGGAGAATCAGGATCTATCACATCACCATTAACATAAAGACCACCACCACCCGGCGGAATTTCTTCGTAAAGTTCGGTGAATGAATTCTCTTGATTGGAAATCTGCGAACAGTTCTGAACGTATGGTGAAGTTGTAATAAATGCACCAGGTTGGAACGCAACGGCGAATCCTCTTTCAGGCTCTTTCTCATTTGGCCAGAGTCTTAATCCACCCATAGTAACCTCTGCGATATAACATCCAGAGTTTACATAGAAAAGGTCTTCTGTAGGGTTTTTCGCGTTAATCTTGGTGATACGCAAACCTGCACCCCAAATGGTTGTATTCTTAGGAAGAATCACAGGATTATCCTCTAAATACGTTCCAGCCTGTACTTTGATTACATATCCATTATATATTGAACCGGTATCAAAACCGTATCTACCATCGTAGCCCGGAGCTGCTAATGCAGCTGCTCTTTTAATTGTACGAAGTGGATATTGAATACTTCTACCATCATTATTATCATCACCATCGGTTGAAGAAACATAAAGTGTTGGTACGTTAGCACCAAAATCTTTTGCAAGAATTCCTGCATATTTTTGTGTATCTACCGCTAATACGGTATTAGAAGATGTTATTGATAAAACAGTTTCAGGAGCTGCAACTTTTAAATTACCATCAATAGTTAAGGAACCGGTTAAATAAACCGAACCTGTAATTTCGTTTAACGAACCCGTATCATTACCAAAGAAAAAGCTTTTAGAAACAAAAAGTGAACCAGATATAATGGCGTTGTTTCCTACATTAACATCTTGTCTAATGTTTAATGAACTACTTATATCCTGTTGTTCTTCAATTTGTTTACGTGGTATTAGTCTTGCCATTATAGTATCTCAGATATTTTTCCTTTAATTTCAAAATCGGTTGCCACAACAGAAGCAGGTGCCAAAGTGATGGATTGTGTGAAAGTAACCTCAATATTATTATCATTCCAGTCAACTTCGTATCTATCTTGTGGTTGCTTTACTCCAAATAAATATACATCAATATAATCTTTTACACTATCTATTTCTAAAATATCAATATTGAATTTTTTATTTAAAAGAAATAAAGTAAAAAGTTGTCCAGAACCATCTAAACTAATATAATTAGGACTAAATGAATATATAAAAGTATCAATATTAACATTTAGTACAAATTGTTTAAATTCTTCTCTATTTCTTTTTTGAAGATTTATAGCTCTATTTATATTTGGTAATTTTCTTGCCATTATTTTATATTTTCAACATCTCCATTAATTTTTACTTCATCCGTTTCGGTTAAAACGTATGGATTTCCAAATCTATCTAAATTTGGAAACTGGCTTCTTATGAACTTTATAAATATATTATCGGCTTCAAATCCCAAAACATAATCACTCTCTCTTATGAATAATCCGTTTATAAAAACATCAAATCTCGCACCTTCTTTTCTAAATTTTTGAAGAGGTGCATATAGAGTTTTAATTCTTATATTTTCGCATTTAAAAACCCAATAATGAGGGTCATTTAAATCATATGGAAAAAATTCAAATTCATTAGGCTCATTTACCTGTTTCATTATATTTTTAAGTAAATTTATATTCATAGTTCTTGAAATTTACCCGTTATATAGATTTCATCATTATCGTCTAAATTAAATAAGTTTGTAAACGTAAAATATATTTCTTTTGTAGAGCCATTATATTCATAAGAATAATATCCCGGTGATATAAATGCACCGTTTACATAAATTTTAAACCAGTTTTCAACATCAAATACACCAACTAATTCGGATGGTAATATTGGTAATTTTACGTTTGTTAATTTAATAGTAGTTGCATTTATAAATTCTGCCTGCTGAGAACCTCTAGTTGCTATAAAATTAACTACATCTGAGTATTCTTTATACACATTAACACCTGTAAAACTTCCACCTGTTAAATCAGTTTCAACACCCCATACAATTCGTTTTGGAGTTAAGAATTTTTTCATTGTTGGCTTTTCATCTACAATTTCTGGTAATAAATAAGCATTCACAGTAGTTGTAAAAGATGTTCTAATTAATCTTTCAGTCCCTTGTGATACTTCTTGATTTGTTTCAAATGAGGATATTGAACTTTTAAATTTAAAACCATCTTGTACTCCCCAATATCTCTCACTTTGATTTTGAAACGCCTCTATCAATACGTTCATATGTTCGGTAAAAGATGTCCAAATAATCATTTCGTATTGTATATTTACATACGATGGTATGGAAATATTATAAATTTCATAAGATGGTTTTGCACCATTCATTATTGAAAATCTATCGTATCTATTTTTTTCTGAGTATCTTCTAGCAAAAGGAATCGTACCACCTTCTTTAAATTGTGGCATTGATTCGTTTTTTTGAACACTACTTCTTCTAAACATCATTAGGGGTATTTGTATTCTACCTCTTTCATCTCTAAGGTAGCCATTTTTTCTAGCTCCTTCCCATCTTTCCGCATTACCATATATTACAGGAACTTTTAAAATATTTCCATTTTCATTTAGATTTGGAATAATAACTTTAGTCATATATTCAGCAATAGCAGAATCAACATCAATAAGTTTTACACCTTTTTGAAATTGTTTATCAACCGATACCTGTTTCGCTCTATTTGTTTCTTTTCTTTCCATTATAATACTCGCATTTCGGTTTGTATAGTGCTTCTTCTACTCATAAATGTTGAACAAATTATTGAGAATTTATTTTGTACTTGTCCACCAATCAATTGGTCTTCTCTTACATTATCAATTTCAAAATAAGCATTATTATGAAAAATGATATCACCAACTTCGGGATAAAATCCATTATCTTCTAATGTAAATCTATTAAAACGAAATTCTACTAATTGATTTCTATCTGGACCAAATCCTTCATATTCACTTGTAGAAGTTTCTCTTTCAATCATAGCAGTACACTGCACTCCTTCATAGTAAGTTTTATTTAATGACTCACCATATAGGTTTGTTTTTGATTCATCTATTATTAGTTTATACAAAACAACTGCGGTTTCTACAACGGCATCAACCAATTCTCTAGATATACTTTCAAAAAATTTAATATCTCTTTCTAATGCAAATCTTGCCATATTATCCGATATAAATTGCTAACGGTACTTTTCGTAACATTTCTTGATGAGCATTTGTTTCGGTGTTTCTATTCTCAAATTGTTTTGTTCTACTTAGTTCTTCTAAAGTTTCTCTTAATTGTGTCATAAGAGCTTCTTTTTCAGTTGTTGCTTCAGCTCTCAATGCTGCACCATCTAATTGTATTTCAGCACCAGGTATTGGAATTTGTGAATATTTTTCTCTAACTGCTCCCAACATTTCTTTTACTAAAGCAAGAGTATATTTTCTAATCCATTGTTTACCAACATCATTTATTCCACTGTATTCCATAAAATTATAAGGAATATCCGAATAATCAGAAATTACATCAGCAGTTATTGCAGTTGAATTTTCAGTAAATTCGTCTTTTACAAAATAATCAAAATATAATTTTCCGTAAAGATTGATATGTTGTGATGTTGGTCTTGGGAATACTCTTATTTTACCATTTACAATATTAAACGTAAATGCAGATTTACGGAATTGGTCATTGAATTCGATTGCCTGAATTCTTAACATATCTTCGAATATTGGCATCAATATAAACTGTGCCGCTGGTGAGTATGAACCGAATCCAAATTCATCAATAAGGTTTAATGTTCCCTGTCCACTTACTGAATATGGGTCAAAGAATCTATTAATTGCAGGAACTGGTTCGTGGAATACTTTTACAATTTCTATACGCTTCCCACTTTCAGAAACCGCTCCCCAAAGAGTATCTAAATTATATTCTTGTTGACCATCTTGTAATTCAACGTATCCTTTCTTAATATCGGTATTTCCACCAACTCCCGCCAATGTACCATATGCATCGGAAATTGAAATTAAAGTAGGTAAATTTGAACCTTGAACTAATTTATTTGAAAGATTTGTAGATTTTGTTTTACCTCTTAAAGTATCTAAATTATTACGAATATTGAATTGATTTACTTGCGCACCATATTCAGATACCGCTTCTTCAAAACAAGCATAGAAATTTTCATCTATTAATTCAATATTTTGAATAGGATACCCTAATCTTCTAGCACACCAAAGCGCAACTTTTGGAGCTTCTTCTGAGAATTCGTAATCATCATCGTATATCCCAAAAGGGGTTTGCCCTGGGAAAAAAGAAGATGAACCAGGATATATTAATGTTTCTAATGCCATTATAAGTACTTATTTTAACGTTACCTATAAATATTAGAAATAGTAAGATTAGTTATTTTAAAAAATCTCTATTGGAAAATGAGTAGAAACATTAGATGCTGGGTATATTTTTCTGGTTGTGTTAATTGGAAATAGAGAATTTGTCAGAGTAGCCATAACCATATTTGCACCCGTACCCAATATACCAAAATTATATTCTCCTGCGGTGAGTGTTGTTGTACTATTATTTACCGGTCTTACATCATAAATATCCCATTGTGTTAGAGAACCACCCACTCTTTGAGAAACCACAGATGGATTATTAATTCTTGATTTTGTTTCAAAACTTTTGTTTGAAGAACCACCATCTATTGTACCACCACTACCCGCTACTACGGATAATGTACCAGTAACACCATACGTTAATTGAGACCAGTTATCAGATGTACTTTGTGTTATTCGTATCATTCTAAATCCGGTGAATGTAATAGGTTGTGTTACTACAAATCTTCTCGTTGTACTAATATTTGTTCTTACCAAATCCCCAGTAGAAGCCTGTCTAACCCCACTAACTATATATAAACTGAAGTTTGAATAAAAAGGTTTATCCGATACTATTTGGTATCCATTTGAAAATTCTATTCCCATATATTAATATAATGCTTGCCAGTCATTGCCATCCCAAAAGAATGGTTTTATAGTATCGCCGCTTGAACTTACAATAAAACTACCAGAAATAGGATTATTTGGCGTTGTAATTCTTGGTGTTAATACTAAAATATCATTTATGGTAGCAGAACCAGTTACTTTTAATGAACCACTAATACTTGCTAATCCACTATTATTAATGTATAAGTTACTTCCAGAATTTAATACAAGGTTTGATGAACTTGCAAATAAAGTTGCTTCACTAATTGCGGTTGAACTTACCGTCAATGAACCAGTTATTATTTGATTACCATTAAAGTTATTTGCGTTTAATGTTGCAAATGTACCAAAGTTTACAATTTGTGTAGATGATGATACTAATGTTGCAGATTTTAACGATGATGTATATGCCATCAATCCACTCTGAATATTTGCTGATGAACCTGTAAATGTATTTAGTGATGCTGTTGTTTGTATAATACGAACTATACTATTATTAACAGATCCTGTATGTGTATTTAATGATGTGGTTGTAAACAATACATTAGATAAAATTGCATTATTAGAACCTGTATAAGTATTTAATGCGGTCACATCACCACCACCTGCTCCAAATCCTAATTCAGTAATTTGTGCTGCGCCACTTATTAATGTAGTTGCTTTTAATGATGCGGTGTATGCCTCAATACCATCTATTTCCACTCTTATTGAACCAGTAAAATTATTTAATTGAGTTGTATCTGCGGTTGATGATGATACAAATCCAAAATCAGTTATTTGTTGAGAGGAACTTATTACACCATTTGTTGCTAATAAAGAACCTGTTATTTTTCCTAAAACACTCAAATCACCAGTTACTCTCAATTCGGTAAAATCCGCAGAACCAGATACTACCAATGAACCGGTCATAATTTGGTTACCATCAAAAATATTACTACCTTTTGTAGCTAAGTTTGTTGCTCCATAAACATTTCCCGGAACAGTCAAATCACCATTTTTATCAAAGTCCCAAGCATAATCACCATCTCCAGCATCGGTAGTTAATACAATACCATCATTGATACCAACTACAATATTAATATTATCACCAGACCCACCAGGTATTTGATTTATTAATCCATCACCACTAAAAACAACTCCACCTACTGATGTGTAAAAATTACCATCATTACCAAATTTATAATTGTTTCCGTTTGCACCAACTCTAATTTCCGATAATGATTGTATGTACAAATCACTATCATTCTCATATAGTTGTACGTCATTATTGAAAACCAAACCACCACTTATGATATATTGAGAACCACTAAATTGGTTTGAACCAGTAGTTGCAAATGAACCCGTATCTACTATTGCTTGTGATGTACCGATAAATCCTAAATCATATATTTGCTGTGAACCACTTATTAATCCATTTATTGATGCGGGTGAAATACCAGAAGTTCCATGTGTTCCATCAACTCCGCTTGTGCCATCAACTCCGCTTGTTCCGTGAGAACCAATTGCTCCGCTTACACCAGATGTTCCATGCGAGCCACTAACGCCAGATGTACCAGATATTCCCGATGTGCCAGAAGTTCCTGATATTCCAGATGTACCTGATGAGCCATCTACACCCGATGTACCAGATATTCCCGATGTGCCAGAAGAACCTTGAACTCCACTAATTCCTGAAGTACCAGAGCTTCCGGATGAACCTACAAAAGTACCATCTACACCAGATGTACCACTACTTCCAAAAAAAGTACCATCAATGCCTGATGTTCCAGATGTTCCATCTCTACCAGGGTTTCTGAGTACTACTGGTGGGACATCCGATACATATACTTTATTGATTGCCATTTAGTATTATACATTTATTGTATTTCGTAACTTCCGTTCCAAGTAAATCTATCTCCACTTGCCCATGTAAATGGTGTAGTTGATGTTAGAGAATCAGAAGTTCCACCCGTAGTTTGATATTGTACAGGTGATTTGTGAGAAAATCCTGCTCTTGCTCCATTCAATATGGCGTTATACCAAGCAGTACTATTATCTAATAAAGTTGCACTCATTAAGATACCATCCGCATGTGATGCGGTAAACGGCATTGATACATACCACTCTCCAGTACCAAATGTTGTTGTACTACCCATAGCAATATTACCTCTTACGAAACAAGTCTTACCAATTACTTTGTAGTAACCTTCAATTGTTCCGTTGTTAATTGCAGGATTTGAAGATGCTGCTGTCCATTCCGGTGTATATGCTGTCCAACCATTATCAATTCTACTTTGGTTTATAGTTATTGAACCAGTTAAGTTTGTTGAACCACTTACATTAAATGAACCACTAATTTCTGCAATATTGTTACTGCCAGAAACAACAAATCCTTCCATATGTAATCTTCTTGTCACACCATTGTAGAAGAACGAAGAAGATGCATGTGAGTAAAGAGATGTATATTGTGCCAATATAGGTTGTAATGTGAATGTTGGATATAATGTTGTATCGGTTGTTGTACCCGTATTTACAACCACTATCGTTGATGCGTAGTCAGCAACACCTGCTAAATTTCCTTTGAATGAACCAGTGATACCACCATTAACATCCAATCCACCACTTATTATATTTGTTCTTAATGAACTACTCACTCTCAATGAACCACTTATAGTTTGAGTACCATAGAATGTATTTGAACCCGTTGTTGCTATACCCAAATCTGATATAGTTTGGTTTGCCCATACACTACCACTTCTTGCCAATAATTGTTTATCTGCTAATGATGCGGTTGTAATTCTCACATCATGCAATTCCTCAATTTCGTAGCCATTTTGTACCTTAATATTGATAATACCAATTGAAGCATGTACTCTTTGAATCACACCTAACCAAACGTTATGAATAGGTGCTTGTGGTTTTTCCACCGTAAATGCGCCAGGTGTTGTTGAAAGATAAACTTTTTGTCCTTCGGTATATGTAGATGTGTCTACACCTTTAAGTGGACCGGATATTATAACCTTACCTTCTGCACCAACACTAATTGCTTCCGCTGCTAAACCTAATATTTCTGCAGAACCTTCATCATTCAATGCATGTGCTTTTTTAACTGCCACTCTATTACCTTGTGCACCAGTTACTCTTACTGCTTCTCCTTTTGATATCGAAGAAGAATCTTCGTTATAACAAGTTTCAAAATTAACCACACCAATTGGTAGGTCTAAGTTTCCACCACTTAATCCAAAAGTAAGAGTTCCTTCGCCACTATCGTATGATAATCTACCTACTGCGGTTGCCGAATCTAATTGGTCAAAATCAATGTATTTAATATCATCAATACTTCCGCTTAGTTTGATTGAACCTGTTAAATTAAGTGAGCCTGATAAATGCATTGCCATATTATACTATTCTTATTGCTATAAAGTTTCCATTTCTATACAGGCCACCCAAAGGAACTCCACCCAATGCAGCTGCCGCATCATCTGCGAAATTCAAACTTTGTGAAACTTGTGTTAGAACAATATAACCATTTGTATGCGTTACTTTATTGGTAAATGTATTTTCACCATAGAAAGTATTATTAGATGCAGTTAATGCAAATAAATTATAATCTAATATTTGTTGAGAACCACTTACTAATGCTACCGATTTTAACGATGCAGTATAAGATTGAATACCCGATATATCTATTTTAGCCGATGCACTAAATTCATTTAACGATGCTGTTGCATTGTGTATAAAAGGTAATTCTGTTATTTGTGCAGAACTACTTACTACACCATTTGTTGCTAAAAGAGATGCGGTTATTCCTATTGATTTTATTTGTTCAGTAACATTGAATGAACCGGTTACCTCTGCCCCATATGTACTTACTCTGAATTTTCTAAACCAATTTGAGTTATTAAGTTCTACAACATTAAATCCATTATCACCACCATTTCTACTATCAAATACAAATTCAGCAGAACCTCTTTGATTTAAAGATGCATAGTCTTTACCAAATATTTGATAATAAGGTCCATAGATTGCACTACCATCAAAGAAACCAAACAACATTGCGTTTGTACTTCCACCATTGTATAATAATGGAGATGCACCACTTAAATTTAAGTTTCCAGTTATTGTTTGATTACCATAAAAAGTATTTGATGATGCAGTTAGTGCAAATTTATTGTAATCAATAACCTGCTGAGAACCACTAACTAATCCTACACTCTTTAATGAATGAGAATACGCTTGTAATCCAGCAATATCTAATTTAGCAGATGCACTAAATGCCTGAATTTGTACAACATTATAGTTTAATGATGTTGTATAATTTGCTAATGTTGTATTATTTACTAATTGTGATGATGTGAAATCATTTAAAGAAGATGTTACAATTCCTATACCAAAATCTATTCCTAATTGTGAAGAAGTAAAATCATTAATTGAACTTGTCACAATTGCTATACCAAAATCTATTCCTAATTGTGATGATGTGAAAGATTGTATTTGTGTAACATTATAATTCAACGAAGTTGTATAATTTGCTAAAGTTGAATTATTTGAAAGTTGTGAAGAAGTAAATGATTGAATACTTCCCAAATTATAATTTACAGATGCAGTATATGAAATAATCTGTGTAAGACTATTTCCAATATTCAATCCACCAACAACAATATTTTCATTTGTATATATACTCCCTGTAAATTCATGAAGGTCATCTACTGTATCACCAAATTTTGTACTACCACTTTGATATAATACAGAAGATGAAACATAAGATGTATGTATTTGCTGTGCTCTAAAATTTCCAACAACCTCAACATCAGTTCCATTTACAATGATTGCCGTTTTCAGTGATGCAGTATAAGATTGTATATCACTTATCTTATCATTTATTGATGAAGTATAAATTGCTAAATTAGAATTATTTGTAAGCTGTGAAGAAGTAAAATTATTTAACGATGATGTTACAATTGCAATTCCAAAGTCTATACCTAATTGTGATGATGTAAAATCATTAATTGAACTTGTCACAATTGATATTCCGGTATTTACATACAATTGAGATGAACTAAAATTATTGAAAGATGCGGTTACAATTGCAATTCCAAAATCTATTCCTAATTGTGAAGAAGTAAAATCATTCAAAGATGATGTTACAACAGCAGTTCCAATGTTTACATTTAATTGAGAACTTGTAAAATCATTAATTGAACTTGTTACTATTGCTATTCCATAATCAATTCCCAATTGTGAAGAAGTAAAATTATTTAGGGATGATGTTACTATTCCAATTCCAAAGTCTATACCTAATTGTGAAGAAGTAAAATTATTCAAAGAAGATGTTACAATAGCAGTTCCAATGTTTATATTAAGTTGAGATGAACTAAAATCGTTCAATGAAGATGTTACAATTCCAATACGATAATCAATTCCCAATTGTGATGATGTAAAATCATTAATTGAGCTTGTTACTATTGCTATTCCATAATCAATTCCAAGCTGTGAAGAAGTAAAATTATTCAAAGATGCTGTCACAATTGCATTTCCAATATTAACTGCCAATTGAGATGAACTAAAATCATTAAACGAACTACTAATTACTGCTATTCCAAAATCTATACCCAATTGAGAAGATGTAAATTCTTGAATATCAGATATTACAGCATCAGTGAAGATTTTATTTTGAGTAAATACATTTGAATTTGAACTACTAAAATTTGTAAACGTTGTAGAATTTGAACTACTAAAGTTTGTAAATGTAGTTGAATTAGATGAACTAAAATTTGTATAAGTTGTAGAAATTGATTGACTTAAGTATGTAAAATCTATTCCATTTATAAAAAATGAACCTGTAAGTTCTAATGTTGTTCCATCATATACTAATGTATGTTCAACGGTTCCATATGGTATAGAATTATGTAAAGTAATTATACCATTATTTCTAGGTGTTGCCGAATTATAACTTAAATTTAAAAGACCGGATGTTCCAGATGTACCATTTGCACCCTGTATTGTTACCGCAAATACATCATCGGTTACAGCCGAACCACTACCCGCTAATTGCTCTACATCAAATTCTTCATAACCACTATTAGATGGAGTTATAGAAGTAATTCTAAAAATTTTATAAATTGAATCATCTAAAATATTAACAAACTTTATTATACTATTAATATTAAGATTATCTAAAATGTCTATAAAGTTTGCAGTTGCAGGTAAATAAGAAATATCATCAATTGAAATTTTAGTTATTCCAAGATTATTAAATGATTGATTAAATCTGAAATATCCAGAACCAGGATCAATAGTATTATAATCATCGTTATATTTCCATTTTGCAATATAACCTTCTATACCATTAATACCAGATGTTCCAGAAGTACCAGATGTTCCAGATGTGCCGCTTGTTCCGGATAAACCAGATGAACCAGAAACTCCAGAAGAACCGGATGTCCCATCTACTCCACTTGTTCCACTACTTCCAGAAATGCCAGAAGTACCAGAAACTCCAGAAGTACCAGAAGAACCATTTGCACCATTTGTACCAGATGGTCCTCTTAATCCAGAAGTACCAGATGTGCCACCAGAACCAGATGAGCCATTCGCACCAGTTAAACCAGAAGTACCAGATACCCCAGATGTCCCAGATGTCCCACTACTACCAAAAAATGTTCCGTTTAAACCACTAGCACCCGCTTCTCCTTGTAATCCTCTAGGACCAGAAGCAGATACTATTACTTTATTTAATTCTTGTGATACTGTTACTTTCATAATTACCTAGTTACATTTTTTGATAACTTTACTTTTCCTTCAAGTAATCTTGTAACCGTAGAGCTATTTACAATTTCTAAATCATAATATGCTTCATTAAAATCTAAAAGAGAAGATGAATATGCAGAAATTACTATTCCTAAAGAACCAGATTGAACTGGCGTGATACCATCACTACCACTTAAATTTAATCCACCACCCGAACTATCTAAAGATGATGATAATTGTAATAAAACTATGTTTGAAGTCACATCAGGACGAATTTGCATTCTTGCATGACACCCTTCTAAACTAATAGGGTTATCATCCGAATCGTTCCATTGAACGTTTAAATTAAGGGTTGCTCCTTGCTCTATGACAAAAGAATATCTTCCAGCACTCATTTTTAAGGTATTTAAATACTAATATAAATATAAAAAAAGTTGAAAGGGGTAAAATAAAAAAAGGGAGTGATTTCTCACCCCCTTTTTATTATCGAACCATTACGTTAGATTCTGTCAAGATTAGATATTAGCTAAATCTTTGATGAAAATCTTACCATAGAATTCTGGACGAACCATCTTCTTAGCGTAACGAGTCATAACTCCTCTACGTGGAGTGAAGTTCTGAGGGTCATACACTAATGGAGTCATAATCAATGGTACATATGGAGCGTAAACAGCACCTGTCTCAAGGAAGTTATTTCCTCTGAAGCCCATTAAGATTTCGTTAGAAGTCATATAAGGGTTTTTGTAAACAGTGTATCTGTTACTTAATGCACCTACTGCAGTTACACCTGCTGCAAATTGTAAAGCGTCTTTATCAGCGTTTACAGAGAAGCCTGGAATTGATTCCAAGATAGTACATACGTCTGGAGATGCAACTACGAAGTTAGCACCACCTCTTAATGTTAATTGATGAATCTTGTTAGAAACTTTGTTCAACTTAACACCTAATGTTTGATACCAAGAATTCTTAGTATAGTAAGTGTTTGCTCCAGAAGGAACTGAAGAACCCCACGCTAATGCACCAGTTGCACCGTTATTTAAGTATTCTTCACCAATTGTTGCTGACCAGTATTCAGTAGTTAATGCGTTAGCTTTTAACATATCTAAGATTTCTAAATCAATCTCTAAAGAGATATAATCAGATAACATAGAAGTTAATTCAGCTTCTGCATCAATTGAATGGTAAGCGTTAAGGTCTTGTGCCAACTCAGGAGTCCACACAGCCTTTAATTTTCTTGTCTTAGCAACGATTGCTTCAGACTTCAATTCAAGATCAATCTCAGGAATATCCAATGCAGTGATTGTAGTTCCGTTAGCTGATTGGTCTTCAAAATCACCTCTTACACCAGCAGTTGGTTGTACGTGGTATTTAACTACTACGTTATCGTTACCGATAGTTGCTGCACCTGCAGAAGCAGATACGAAGAAATAGTAGTAAGTTCCATCGTAAGAAGCGTGTTGGTTGAATTGAGTTACATTACCAGCACCATCATGCTTATATGGAGTAGAAGCTTCTGAACCAGAAACAACGAAAGCTTTAATACCTTCGTGGTCTGCACCAGAAATAGCTGATACTCTTACTTTTGCTACTTTACCAGCTGCTACAGAAGCAGAAAGTTCAGTATCAAATCCTACATCAGCCCAAGAAGCTGAAGTTACAGTTGGGTTTAAAGCTGCTGAAGAAGTATCATTGATTGAAAAACCAAATCTACCATTGCCATAAAGACCGTTTACAGCTGCTTTTGTTCTACCGAAATCAGCGTCAGCAGCACCAGTATTGTTACCACCGAAGATTGATTTACCGTTGAACGCAGGGTTACCAGCTTGTGCTGTACCATATTTGAAGTCTAAGAAGAATACAAGACCAGAAGGAAGGTTCATTGGTTGAACACTAACGAATTCTTTCGCAGCGATTTCACCAAAAATTCTTCTTACTAATGGTAATGCAACACCAGACCATTCTTCAGAACCTGCTGAAGTACCAGTTTGAGTAGCCTCGTCAAGCAATTGCTTAGCTTGGTTCTCTAACAACACTGCCATAGAGTGTTGCT
>JACCDP010057860.1_pt1 | contig 26251 bp, 26 predicted proteins | sample 7445841 | NCBI WGS metagenome assembly JACCDP01 (sample SAMN15323441, study PRJNA562643) | freshwater metagenome | isolation source: river surface water | place: USA:Blue River Watershed | collected 2017-08-17 | reverse complement strand
TCCTATTTTGTCTCGGGCTGGGTCAAGCTCTTGCGGCCCGAGTGGCGCCACGGTCACGCCCTGACGGTTTTTCTGGATGGCGGGGTGTATGGCCCTTTGCCCGCAGGGAGCTTGTACCGCCATCCCGCCCTGGCTGCAGGGGTGTCCTGGTCCTTCACCGTCTGGGAGGGTTGTTTTCCTCTGGCGCTGGTGGATGTGCGCATTGCCTGGTTCATGTGCTGCACCGCACCGGTGTTCCACTACCTGGTGTACTGGTACTTGGGCTTGAACCGATTTTTTTGGGCTTGGCTGGCCACCTACCCTGCGGTGTTGTATTGCGCACTGGGGTGACCTGCGCCATGGGCGTGGTCGTCCGGGCTACCCCCTGATCGTGCGGCGTTCCCCATCAAGAGAGATCCACAGAATCAGAAGGTGTAGGCTGCTTCCATCTCCTGACGCAGCTGGTAGGCACGAATCGACGTGTCCATCGCCACATCCTGCCAGGTCACCGGCTGACCCTTGGCCACCGGGCGCACCACCTGGATGCCATGCGCCAGACCCAAGGGCACACCGCCGATGCGCTTGGACGTGGCGGCCGGCAGCAACTTGCCCCACACCGTGTAGCCGCCTTCGCCGTCGAGCATGTCGCCCGCACGCAGGTCGCGCTTGGCCGTGGCCACCACGTCCGCATTCCAGCGGGTCGCCACTCCCGTGGGCTCGCCACGCAAGGCCACGCTCGCCACACTCATGCCCACTTCCAGACCAATCAGGTGCCAACGCTTGTACAGCGTGAAGTAGCGGCCCGTGGGGTCTGTGTGCGCGTTGTACTCCTCAAAGCAGTTCTTGATGTACTCGGTCTCGGCCTCCACCGTGACCCACACCCCCATGCGGATGTCGTAGGGAATGGTGCGACCGTCGGTCTCCAGGCAGGAAATCACCTCGACCATGCCTTTGTGTTCCAGCACGCCGCCTTCCGAACGCGGGCGCGTTACAAAGGGAATATCCTCCACGCTGGCCGGGGGGTACAGCAGACCATTGCTGGGCACACTGAGGCCCGTGGCGTTGGAAACCGCCGTGCTTTCGATCGAGGGCTTGGAACCGTCGAGGAAGCTGTTGAACATCTTCGGGTTCAAGCCACCGCGCTCAGCCTGTTCGGGGGTGAGTCCGTAGTAGCCCCAGACGGTTTCCGGCGTGGACTCACAAAAGTGCGGTAACCACTTGTGGCCACGGCCGGCCGCCACCACGGGAAATCCACAGGTGCGTGCCCAGTCCACCAGATCGCAGATGAGGGCCGGCTGATCACCGAAGGCGAGCGAGTACACCACGCCAGCGGCCTGGGCTCGGCTGGCCAGCAGGGGTCCGCAGAACGCATCGGCTTCCACCGTCACGTTGACCACGTGCTTGCGCTGGGCAAAGGCTTCGAGAATGTGGTCCACCGCATGCGGGGGCGAGCCCGTGCACTCGACGATCACGTCGATGGCGGGATGCTTGACCAGCGCCTGCCAGTCATCGCCCACGTGGGTGGTGCCTTGTTTGACGGCTTCGTCCAACGATGTGGCGGTGAGGCGTTCGGGCTCCCAGCCCACCCGGGTGAGGTTGGTGCGAGCATTGGCCGGGTTGAGGTCGGCGATGCCCACCAGCTGAACGCCGGGTGTGCGCGGAATCTGCGCCAGGTACATCGAACCGAACTTGCCCGCACCGATCAGACCCACGCGGATGGGACGGCCTTCGGCCGCGCGCTGTTGAAGTTGGGCGAACAGGCTCATGCGGCTTGCTTCAGTTCTTCCATCGAGGTTTGCAGGGCGCTGGCCGGCATGCCCTTTTCCCACGGCAGGTCCACCGGGTAGTCTTTGAGCAGGCAGTCATCCGGCAGCATCTCGATGGGGGTGAAATCGCGGTGGGCGATGTACTCGGGGCGCTTGAAACGGCGCACATGGTTGGACACGGCACACAGGCTGAGGTACACACTCACCCGGTTCCACGGCGAGAGGTTGCTGCTGGAAGCGTGCAACAGGCAGCTGTGGAACAGAATCATCGAACCCGCAGGACCCCGCGGGCAGACAATGCCGCCGTTCTTGCCGCCGCTGCGCTCGACCAGCTCGCTGATGAGCTTGTTGTCCACGGTCCACAGGGGGTAGCTGGTGGTGCTGAGGTCATGCTTGGCCTCGACCACTCCCCTCTTGTGGCTGCCGGGAATGAACATCAACGGGCCGTTGAATTCGTTCACATCGTCCAGGAAGATGGCCACGTTCATGCAACGCGGCTCGGGCATCAAGTCGTCATTGAGCCAGGTGCCGAAGTCCTGGTGCCATTGCCACACGTCGCCTTCAAAGGCCATCTTGCCGTTGATCTTGAACTGGTGCATGTAGAGCTTCTCGCCGAACAAGTCCTCCACCGGTCCGATCATGCGGGGATGACGGCCCAGCTTGGCAAACGGTTTGCTGTACAGGTGCGCGGCGAAATTGGTGCGCACCGCATCGCTGCCTTTTTCACGGATGTTGTAGGCCTCGCGGCGGCTGTACAACTCGGGCACGGCATCTATCAGGTTGTTGGTTTCATCAGACGTGAAGTGACTGGGGAAGAACAGATAGCCGTCGCGGTCGAATTGTTCGAGTTGTGCCGGGGTGAGTCTCATGAGGTGCTCCTTGGAGTTGAAATGGCTGGAAAACAGTGAAGACAACGGGGTCAGGAAGGGGCGCTGGTTGGAGCTGACTGGCGCAGACGCTGGCCAACTGTCGTCAATTGATCGCGCAAGCGCGTGGTGAGCTGCCGGCTGGCCTCCCGGGCATGGGCCTCGATCAGTTCGGCTGCTCGCGAGCCGTCGCCTGCCGCAATGGCCTGGGCAATGGCTTCGTGTTCATCCCACAGGCTCTCTCGCTGACGCGAGGATTGCAACACCGCGCCCATCACACGGCGCAGGTGGTGCCAGTGCTGGTGAGCGCTGGGTTCGATCAGCGGGTTTTGTGAGCCCTGGTAGATGGCACGGTGAAAGGCGATGTCGGCATCGATCATGGCCTGGAACCGGCCTTGCTTTTCAGCGCGTCGTCCCTGGGCAATCAACTGGGGATCCACCTGGTAGCGGTGTTGGGCCGCCAGACGGGCGGCCAGCGCGTCCAGTGCGCCCCGCACCTGGTACAGACTCGCGATCTGCTCCGGGTCGAGCAGGGTCACTTGCACCCCCCGGCCTGGGGCGTCCTGCACAAAGCCGTCCTTCTTGAGCAGACGCAGGGCCTGCAACACGGGCTGGCGCGACACGGCCAGTTGCTGGGCGATGTCCTCTTGTGTCAGCCGAGCACCTGCGGCGATCGATCCATCGCTGATGGCGTCACGCAGCGCCCGGTACACCTGATCGACCAGGTCGGGGGTGGATTCGAGGCGAACCAGTTGGACGGAAGAGGCAGTCATACAGGGCGTGGATTTCTGTATACAGAATACATTAATTGCGTGTGTGAGGGGTCAGGGAAAACCATAGGATTTCCTCCCGCCATCGCCACCGTGACCCCGGAGCGACCCAGGATGCGGCAAGATTCACGAACTGATCACCCCAGCCCCGCAGGAGACCCGCATGACCTCTCTTCCCCCCGCCCACACCCCTGAGTGGTACGACCGCATGTACAACAACCGGGCCTTGGTGCCGGATCATGCCGATTACTTTGCCCGTTGGGACAGCCGCTCGCGTGCGGCGCGTGCCAGCCTGCGCTGTGAACTCGATGTGGCGTATGGCCCTGGGGCGATGGAGACCCTGGACATCTTCCCGGCCCGCGCGTCCAACGCCCCGGTGGTGGTGTTCATCCATGGCGGTTACTGGCGTTCGTTGGACAAGGCGGACCATTCCTTCGTGGCCCCTGCCTTGCACGAGCTGGGCGCTGCCGTGGTGGTGCCCAATTACGACCTGTGCCCCGCAGTCACGATTCCGGAGATCGTGATGCAGATGGTGCAGGCGGTGGCCTGGACCTGGCGTCATGCCCGTGAATTGGGCGGTGACCCGTCACGCATCCGGGTGTTGGGGCACTCGGCAGGGGGTCATCTGGCCAGCATGCTGTTGGCGTGTGACTGGAAGCAAGTGGGTCGCGATCTGCCGGCCCATCTGGTGCAACAGGTGTTGTCCATCTCGGCCCTGTATGAACTGGATTCACTGCTCGCCACGCCGTTCTTGCAATCGTCGCTGCGGCTCACGCCCGAGGATGCACGGCGTGCCAGTCCGGCTTACCTGCCTGCGCCTTCGCAGGGACGTTTGTTCACGGTGGCGGGTGCCGAGGAGAGCCCCGAATTCATCCGCCACAACCACCTCATTCAACAGGCCTGGGGACAGACCCGTGTGCCCGTGTGCGAGGACCTGGCAGGTTTGAACCACTTCAGCATCGTGGAAGCCTTGACGCAACCGGGGCATCGATTGCACTCGCTGGCCGCGCAGATGCTGGCTTGAAGGCTCAGAGCACCCCTTCGCGTTGCAGCAGATTCTGCTTGCGATCCAGGCCACCCGCGTAGCCGGTGAGTGAGCCCTGGGCTCCCAGCACCCGGTGACAGGGCACGATGATGCTGAGCGGGTTGCGCCCTACCGCCATGCCCACGGCCCGAGACGCCTGGGGGCGACCGAGTTGCTGCGCCACTTCGCCGTAACGGGTGGTTTCGCCCCAACCGATGTGCAGCAGCGCTGTCCAGACCAGTTGTTGAAACGGCGTGCCACGACTCAGGTCGAGCGGCAGGTCGAAGTGTTGACGTCGGCCCGCAAAGTAGTCTTCCAGTTGCGCGCAGGCGTGCGCGAGCAAGCGATGCGTGGGGGGCTCTGTACGTGTCGCCGGCGGCTGCAAGTCCGGAAAATGGCGCTGGCCGACAAACCACGCGCCACACAGGCCCTCAGGACTGGCGCTCAGCAACATGGGGCCCAGAGGGGTCTTGAGGGTATGCAGGATGTCAGACATGGCGCGTGCAAACGGGTGAGCTGCTAGGCTGGCGGCTAGGTTGCACCATGATAGCCCGATCCCGCGAATCTACAATCAACCCCATGCAAGTTCACTCCTCCATTTTCAAGGCGTATGACATCCGGGGCATTGTGCCCAGCACCCTCAATGCAGAGGTGGCCCAAGCGTTGGGGCGCGCTTTTGGGGCGCATGCGCTGACCTGTGGCGAAACGGTCGTGGCGGTGGGGCGGGATGGTCGCTTGAGCGGCCCCGAACTCAGCGCTGCCCTGATCAGTGGACTGGTCTCGGTAGGAATCAAGGTCTTGGATGTGGGCCTGGTCACCACGCCCATGCTGTACTTTGCTGCCCACACCCTGTGCAATAGCGGCATTCAGATCACGGGCAGCCACAACCCACGCGACTACAACGGCTTCAAGATGGTATTGGGCGGCCGTGCCATTTATGGCGACGAGATCCAGGGACTGCGCCAGCGCATCGAGCGCGAGGACTGGGCGTTGCGCGATGGGGGGAGCGTCACCCCGGCGCGTGTCGACGAAACCTACCGCGATCGCATCGTGGGAGACGTGCGCCTTGCGCGTCCACTGCGCATCGTGGTGGATTGTGGCAATGGCGTGGCGGGCGCCTCGGCCCCAGGTTTGTTCCGTGCCCTGGGCTGCGAGGTGATCGAATTGTTCAGCGAGGTGGATGGTGAGTTTCCCAACCACCACCCGGACCCCAGCAAGCCGGAAAACCTGCGCGACCTGATGGCCGCGCTCCAGCAGCACGACGCCGAACTCGGCCTGGCCTTTGATGGCGATGGGGATCGCTTGGGCATCGTCACCCGAGACGGTGAAACCATCTACCCAGACCGACAGATGCAACTCTTCGCCCTGGATGTCTTGAAGCGTGTACCCGGTGGGGCCATCGTGTTCGACGTGAAATGCTCGCAGCGCCTGGCGCCTGCCATCGCGGCCGCGGGGGGACGGGCCGTGATGTTCAAGACCGGTCACTCGCTCATCAAGGCACGCATGAAAGAACTCGAGTCACCGCTGGGCGGCGAGATGAGCGGGCACATTTTTTTCAAGGAGCGCTGGTACGGTTTTGATGACGGCAGCTACGCGGGTGCGCGCCTGCTGGAAATCGTCAGCCGCAGCCCGGACGCCAACGCAGTGCTCAAGGCCCTGCCCACCAGCCACTCCACCCCGGAGCTGAATGTGCCGTGCGAAGAAGGCGAGCCGCATCGACTGACGGCCGACTTGCTCGAGCGCGTACGCCACTTAGGGTTGCCAGCACCGGGGCACCACCCCACGCTGTCCGACATTGACGGGGTGCGCATTGACTGGGACGACGGCTTTGGTCTCATTCGCGCATCCAACACCACGCCCGTGCTGGTGCTTCGTTTTGAAGGACAGACCGAGTCGTCGCTGGAGCGTATCCGCCACGACATGCTGGCGTTGTTGCAACAAGTCAAACCAGGTGCCTCGCTGCAGGAGTCCGCTCATTGAGAGTGCTCTTTGTCAAGCTGTCGTCGTTGGGGGATGTGGTGCACACCCTGCCAGCCGCGATGGATGCATGGCGCAGCCTGCCTGATGTCCAGATTGACTGGGTGGTAGAGCGCGGATTCGCCCCTCTGGTCCAGGCCTGCGAGGCCGTGCAGCGTGTGATCCCGTGCGATCTGCGGCGCTGGCGACATGCACCGCTGGCAGCCCAGACCCGTCGCGAGTGGTCCGAGTTCAAGCGTGATTTGCAGGCCCAGGCTTACGATGCCGTGATCGACCTGCAGGGCTTGACCAAGTCAGCGCTGGTGTCGTTCATGGCGCGGCTGACCCCCACGGGGAAACGCCATGCCATGGCGCAGCGTACCGAGGGGTCAGGGTACGAGGCGCCGACACGCTGGGTGGCTGATGTGACCCACCAGCAGCCCTGGCACAGCCACGCGTGTGAGCGCGGTCGCTTGCTGGTGGCGCAGGCGATGGGCTACGAGGTGCCGGCCCATCTGGATTTTGGTCTGCGGGTCAACCGCTCAGGGTCTCAGGTCTGCGACGTATCCGAGGTGGTCGTGTCGCCCGGTACGGTGGCCTTGGTGCATGGCACCTCGCGAGACGACAAGCTCTGGCCGCTGGAGCATTGGGTGGCTCTGGGGCAACGGCTGCTGACACAGGGGCATTCGGTGGCGCTGTTGCATGGCAACGATGCCGAGTTGGCCCGCAGTGAAGTGCTCGCGCAGTCGCTGCCCGGAGCGGTCGTGTGGCCTCGTCTCACCCTGGATCAGATGTTGCTGCCATTGTCGCGTTGCGCCGGTGTGGTGGGCGTTGACAGCGGCCCCAGCCATCTGGCCGTGGCCTTGAACTTGCCGCATGTGCAACTCTACAACTTCGACACCGCCTGGCGAACCGGTCCGCTTGGAGCGCCGCACCAGCGGGCGGTGTTGGGTCAGCCCTGTCCCACGGTGGACGCTGTGTGGTCGGCTTGGCAGGCGTGCCTGGGGGTTGCGCCATGAGTTGGCGCATGTGGCGTGCCTGGCGCTGCCTGTGCTGGAGCCTATCGCCATGAGCAGCCGTGTGTGGCTGATGCTCTACGGCCTCGTGATGCGGGCCTTACAGCCGCTGGTGGTCCACAAACTTGGGCGACGCAGCCGTGATGAACCTCTGTATGGGCAACATATCCCTGAGCGGTGGGGGCACTATGCAACGCCTGGCGGTCAGGGTTTTGTGTGGGTGCACGCGGTGTCCCTGGGAGAGACGCGGGTGGCCGCGCTGTTGTTGCCGCACCTGCGCGCGAAGTGGCCTGGCATGCGACTCTTGCTGACCCATGGCACGGCCACTGGCCGCGAAGCGGGACGTGCCTTGCTACAACCGGGCGATGTCCAGGTGTGGCAGCCTTGGGACACGCCCTCGGCAGTGCAGCGTTTTCTCCACCATTTCCAGCCTCGCGTGGGACTGCTGATGGAAACTGAAGTCTGGCCCAACTGGGTGCAGGCCTGTCGAGCGCGGGGGGTGCCGTTGCTGTTGCTCAATGCGCGCCTGAGTGAGAAGTCCTACCAACAGGCACAACGACTTCGCGTCTTGTCGCACACGGCCTACGCCGGATTAACCGAGGTGTGGGCCCAGACCGAGGACGACGCCCGCCGCTTGCGCGCGCTGGGCGCGAACGTGACCGCGGTGCTGGGCAATCTCAAATTTGATGTGCCGCTCGATGATCGCCTGCAAGCAGCGGGCTGGCAGGCACGAGCCAGGCTGTCTCGTCCCGTGGTGGTTCTCGCCAGCTCACGTGAGGGTGAAGAGCAAGCCTTGTTGCAGGCCCTGCAACGCACCCCGCGGGCGCTTGAGCAAGCGCACTGGCTCATCGTGCCGCGTCATCCCCAGCGCTTTGACGAGGTGGCAGACTTGGTGCAAGCGGCGGGTTTTGCATTGCTCAGACGCAGCCCGTGTGACAGCCTGGAGCAAGCGGCCGACCGATGGACCTCCGCGGACGAACGCACCTTGATGCTGGGTGACTCCCTGGGCGAGATGGGTGCCTATGCTTCGATGGCGCAAGCCACCCTGATGGGAGGCAGTTTCGAGCCGCTGGGAGGACAAAACCTTATCGAACCGCTGGCCTATGGCAGCCCGGTGGTGGTGGGGCCCCACACCTTCAATTTTGAGCAGGCCACGCGGGAGGCCTTGCGGGCTGGGGTGGCGACGCGGGTGAGCACCATGGCTGAAGGCGTGCTAGCGGCCTTGAGTTGGACGCAGCAACCATCTCAAGAGACTGCATCCTCGCAGCACTGCCGCGATTTTGTGCAGCAGCATGCTGGCGCCGTGGCAAGCAGTCTGGCGCGTCTGAGCCCCTGGATGCCCAAGGGCTGACAGGTCAGGCCTGTCGCAGGAACCAGTGACAAGCCCGGTTGCCTCGAGCGGCGGCTCGACTGGCGCAATTGCGGTGAGTGCGATCAGCGCTCAAGCATGGCGTTGACGCCTTGCAGATCGTCTTCCTTCAACAAGCCACTGGCCTGGCGAAGTTTCAGGCTGCCTACCAGCACGTCATAACGCGCCTTGGCCAGGTCACGCTTGGTCTGGAACAACTGGCTCTGCGAGTTCAGCACATCGATGTTGATGCGCACCCCCACCGAATAGCCCAGCTTGTTGGCGTCCAACGCCACCTGGCTGGAGGATTCGGCCGCTTCCAGCGCCTTGACCTGTCCCAGGCCTGAGACCACACCAAAGTAGGCCGCGCGGGTGGCTTGCGCCACATTGCGACGGGCCAACTCCAGATCTTGGCGCGCTTTGTCTTCCAGTTGTACCGTTTCCTTGTAGCGGTTCTCGGTCGCAAAACCAGCGAACAGGGGCACGTTCATGATCACTTGCAGGGTAGGGCTCACCACGTGTGAGTTGGACGATACGCTACCGGACACGGCCGTGCCGCCCAGGTTGCGAGAGGCCGCGTAGGACCCCACCAAATCCACCGTGGGTTTGTGACCGGCGCGAGCGCGTTCGATCTCCAGTTGCGCAATGTCCATCGCCAGCTGGGCGTTGAGCACCGAGGGGTGCGAGGACTCGGATTGTTTCACCCACTCCTCAACGTCCTGGGGCAAGGTGGGAGTGAGGGCTGTTCGAGCGTTAAGTGGCTTGGGGGAGGCGTTCTTGATGCCCACGATGGTGTCCAGCGCCAGTCGTTTGACCCGCAGGTCGTTGTCGGCCGCGATTTCCTGGGCGATCACCAGGTCGTAACGGGCCTGCGCTTCGCGCGTGTCGGTGATGGTGGCCGTGCCCACTTCAAAGTTGCGTTTGGCCGACGCGAGTTGCTCGGACACGGCAATTTTCTGTGCGCGCACGAAATTCAGGCTGTCCTGGCTGGCCAGCACATCGAAGTAGGCCTGGCTGACTCGGATCAACAAGTCTTGCTCGGCAACTGTCAACTGGGCATAGGCCTGGCTAAGTTGCTTGGCTGATTGTCTGTAGACGGCCAGGTTGGCGGGGCGGTACAGGGGTTGGGAGGCGGTTAGTGTGGCGTTGTTTTGGGTATACCAACGTTTAAAGGGGTTGCCGTCGTTGGCTGAGTAAGTAGAGGGAAAAGGGGCTGCATAAAACTTCGTCCCACTGATGTCATAAAGCTGGCTTGCTACACCTGTAGGAGGCGTATCCCCTCGAAAATCCACCTGCGACCGCGTCGCTGTCAACCCCAAGCCCACCGTGGGCATGATTTGCGCCAACCCCTGGTCGGCGCGGTAGCGGTTGGCCTCATACAGCGACTTGGCGGACTGAAAGGCGGCATCGTAGCCTTTGGCCATGTTGTAGAGGTCGATCAGGCTTTGCGACCACACGGGCGTGCTCAAGAGGCCCGACACAGCGGCACCGATCAGACTGACACGAAACGACTTCATGAAGCGCTTTCAGAAATGGCCAGAAAAAACAACGCAGTCAGGCGTTGTGACTCAATAGGTGGGCACCGAGGCATCCACCTGCGATGACCAGGCATGGATGCCACCGGCGATGTTGGCCACGTGCTCGAAGCCTTGTTGAACCAGAAATGCGGCGACCTGCATGCTGCGGCTGCCATGATGGCACAAGCAGGCCACCGGTCGTGTGCGATCCAACTCGCTCAGGCGTGCCGGCACCCCTTGCATGGGGATCGTCACCAGCTCGAAGCCGACGGGCTTCACGCTGGCCGTTTGCAGCTCCCAGGGTTCGCGCACATCGAGCACGATCAGAGGGCCAGTGCTTGCGTGTTGCGCGGCCCAGTCGCTGAGCTGGGCAGGCGTGATTTGGGTCAACATAGGCTATTAAAAATGAAAACGGCTGGGCTGTGCAAAGTTCTGCAAAGCCGGTACCGAGGTGTCCCACAGCGTAGTGCTGCTGAACTGACGCTCACCCGTGCGGGTGAACAAGGTGGCCTGCATGACCGGATCGGTGCCCACGATGGCCAGCAGACGTCCGCCGACCTTCAGTTGATCGAGCAAGCTTTGCGGCACCTCGGCCACCGAACCGCCGAGCACGATGGCGTCAAACGGAGCCCCCGGGACCGGAGCAGTCGAGCCATCGCCGTGAACCACGCGAACGTTGTGCACGCCAGCCGCCTGCAGGTGACGCCGCGCCGCCTCGGCCATGACGGCATCCATTTCCAGGCTCACCACCTCGCGCGAGCGGTGCGCCAGCAAGGCGGCACGGTAGCCGCTGCCGGTGCCAATATCGAGCACCGTCTCGGTGCCCTTGAGCGCCAGGTCGTGCATCAGACGGGCGTCGATGCGAGGCGGCAGCATGACATGGCCGCCCGGCAGCGGGATTTCCTCGTCCACATAGGCCATGAATTGGTATTGCGGGGGGGTGAACAGTTCGCGCGGCACAGCGCTCAGCACGGCCAGCGCCTGGGGGTCGAGCACTTTCCAGGGGCGGATTTGCTGTTCGACCATCTTGAAGCGGGCATCTTCGAAATTCATGGCTATCTCTGGAATCGGAGGACTGGGGGACAAAAGTAGGATTTTAGGGGCGAACCTGCCCGTTGTCTGACGCTGCAGCGTGGCCTGACCATTGACGCTTGAACCAGTTCGCCAGATCGTCCAGGTAGCAGTACACCACCGGCACCACCACCAGGGTCAGCAAGGAGGAGGTGATCACGCCGCCAATCACGGCCTGCCCCATGGGGGCGCGCTGTTCCGAGCCCTCGGTGAGGGCAAAGGCCAATGGCACCATGCCAAAGATCATGGCCAGGGTGGTCATCAGGATGGGGCGCAAGCGCACACGGGCGGCCAGCAGCAAGGCCTCATGGCGGGGCAGGCCGGCGATGGGCTGACCATCGGCGCCAACGCGGTCCTCACGTGAGCGGATGGCGAAATCCACCAACAGGATGGCATTTTTGGTCACCAGACCCATGAGCATCACCACCCCGATGATCGAGAACATCGACAGGGTGGAGCGAAACAGCATGAGTGCGAGCACCACTCCAATGAGGGTCAGGGGCAGCGAGGTCATCAGGGCCAGGGGTTGCAGGAAGCTCTTGAACTGGCTGGCCAGGATCATGTAAATGAAGATGATGGCCAGCGCCAGGGACGACAAGGCATAGCCAAAGGACTCCTGCATGTTCTTGGTGGAGCCCCCGAACTGATAACGGTAGCCCGAGGGCAAGTTCAACTCGGTCATCATGCGCCGGATGTCAGCGGAAATTTCGCCCGTGGAGCGGCCCAGGGCGTTGGCGCTGAACGTGATCTCGCGCATCAGGTCACGTCGGTTGATCTGGTTGGGACCGGTGTCTTCTCGGACGCGGGCGATTTGGTTGAGCCTCACCACCCGGCTCGAGCCGTCTGCCGCTGTGGCCACCGGAAAGGGCAGTCGCTCCAGGTCCTCGGGAGTGTTGCGGGCGGTGGGCGCCAGGCGCACATTGACATCGTAAGTCTGGTCGTCGGCCGCGCGCCAGTTGCCCACGGTTTGCCCGGCCACCAGGTTGCGCAACTGTGCACCGATGCTGCCTACACCGAGACCCAGGTCGGCTGCCGCTTCGCGTTGCACGTCAACCCGGAAGGTGGGCTTGTCAGGCTTGAGTGTCGAGTCGACATCGACGATGCCCGGGATTTTCTTCATCTGCTCGACGATGCGGGTGTTCAAGCGCCCGAGTTCAGCCAGGTCGGTTCCCATCACCGAAAACTCGATTTGCTTGTTGCCGCCCACCGAGTCGATCTGGCCGATGTGGGTCACGGTGATACCCGGCACCTGGGCCAGTCGCGCCCGCCAGGCCACCGACAGGTCATCGATGCTGCGTTGCCGCTGATGGCGATCCACCAGCCGGATGTAGAGGCTGGCGTAGCTCTTGCCGTTGGCGTTGCCAGTGTTGACCGTGGCCAGTGTGTAACGCACCTCGGGCGATTCGCGCAGGATGTCCGCCACCTGTCGCGCTTTGGCTTCGGTGGCTTCCAGCGACGAGCCCATGGGCGTGTTGAAGTTGAGGTTGGTTTCGGAGTAATCGGCCTTGGGCACGAACTCGGTGCCCAGCAACGGCACCAGCACGATGCTGGCGATAAAGGTGGACACCGCCAGTCCCAGGGTGGCCAGGGGGTGCACGAGCGCCCAGCGCAGAACGCGTTGATAGCCACGCGCCAGTCGTTCGGTGGCGCGTTCGAACCAGGCGGTCAGGCGGCCGATGGTGCGGTCGTAGCGGCTGTGACCCGGAGCGTCACGGTCGCGGTGGATGCTGGGGTCGTGCCAGACGCTGGAGAGCATCGGGTCGAGGGTGAAACTCACAAACATCGAGATCAGCACGGCGGCCACGATGGTGATACCAAATTCGTGGAAGAACTTGCCGATGATGCCCTGCATGAAACCGATGGGCAGAAACACCGCCACGATGGAGAAGGTGGTGGCGAGCACCGCCAGGCCAATCTCCTGCGTGCCGTCCAGGGCCGCCTGGTAGGACGACTTACCCATTTGCACATGGCGCACGATGTTTTCTCGCACCACGATGGCGTCGTCAATCAACAGGCCCACACACAACGAGAGCGCCATCAGCGTCACCATGTTGATGGTGAAGCCGAAGATGTACATGAACAGAAACGTGCCGATGATGGCAATGGGCAGGGTGAGCCCGGTGATGACGGTGGAGCGCCACGAGTTGAGAAACAGAAACACGATCAGCACCGTCAGCAGCGCACCTTCCACCAAGGTGCGGCGCACATTGTTGACCGACACGCGGATCATGCGCGAGCCGTCATACACGGGTTCGAGTCGCACGCCGGGGGGCAGTTGTGCCCGCAGGTCTGTGGTGAGTCGGTTCAGGCCATCGATGACGTCGATGGTGTTTTCGTCCTGCGACTTTTGCACCGACAGCAGCAGGGTGCGTTCACCGTTGTAGAGTGCCAGGTTTTCCAGTTCCTGCGGTCCGTCGCTCACCGTGGCCACTTGCGATAGGCGAACCACGCTGGTGCCGCGCCGGGCGACGATGATGTTGGCGAAATCCTCGGGGCGCTGCATGCGCGCCTGCACCTGGATCACGCGGTCCTGGCTGAGCGAGCGGATGGCGCCCACCGGCACGTCCTGATTTTCCGAGCGTACCGCATTGACGACCTGGTCGGCGCTCACGCCCATGGCCTCCATGGCCTGCGGGTTGAGGTAGAGGTTGATTTCCCGCTTGGTGCCACCCACCAGGGTGACCGAGCCCACGCCGCGCACGTTCTCCAGGCGCTTTTTCAGCACCTGGTCTGCCCAGTTGGTGAGTTCCACGGCCGAGGGCGTCTGGCCCTGGGCCGTCCCGGCGTCGGGCAACACCGCCAGCGACCAGATGGCACGGCTCGAGGGATCAAAGCGCAGGATGCGCGGTTCTTTCACCTCGGTGCGCAACAAGGGACGCACGAGCCCCACTTTTTCGCGCACATCGTCGGCCGCCTTGCGCCCGTTGATGTGGAGCTGAAACTCGATCACCACCACCGATTGGCCCTCATAGCTGCGGGAAATCAGTGAATTGATGCCGGCAATCGAGTTGACGCCTTCCTCGATTTTTTTACTGACCTCGGTCTCGACAATCTCGGGCGAGGCGCCTGGATATTCCGTGGTGATGACCACGACCGGGAAATCGATGTTGGGAAACTGGTCGATCTGCAGCCGCTGGTAGCCAAACAGCCCAAGTACCACGAAGGCGGCCATCACCATCGTGGCAAAGACGGGGTTGTGCAGGCTGACGCGGGTGAACCACATGGCTCAGCGACCCTGGGTGATCTGCACGGCCAGGCCCGGGCGCAATCCGCCGACGGAGCCCGCCAGCACTTGTGTGCCGGTCTGGAGTCCGATGACCTCCACCCAAGTCTCCGCCAAGGGTTGATCGGTGCGCGAGCCGCGCAGCCCGAGTTGCACGTTGCGATGCACCACCTGTGCTTGCTCCACCACTTGGACATACGGTTGCGAGCGGTCGGTGCGCACGCTGCTGAGTGGCACGGCCAGCACCTCGCGCACGTCGGTGCCGATCACGCCTTGCGCAAAGAGTCCCTGACGCAGTCCGGGCTCTCCGCGCAATTGCAAATAGGCCAGCACGCTTCGACTGCCTACTTGGGCGCTCGGGTTGATACGCTGAACACGCGCGACCACCGCTTCAGGGCGACCCTCGATGTGCAGACGTGCAGTTTGACCGACGCGCACCCCGAGGGAATCGGCCGCGCTCAGGGTGGCTTCCAGCTCCAGGGTGGCGAGGTTCACCAATTCGAGCACGCGGGCATCGATGGCCATGCGTTCGCCAGGTTGGGCCAACCGGGCCGACACCACCCCGCTGAAGGGAGCCTTGAGCACCGAATCGTCCAGCGATTTGCGCGCCACATCGGCCCCGGCCTGCGCGGCGCGGAAGGTGGCCTGTGCTGATTGCAAGGTGGCCAGCGATGTGTCGAGGGCCGTCTTCGAAATGAAGCCTTGGTCCACCAGCGCGCGGTTGTTGTCGAACTGGCGTTGGGCAATATCGATTTGCGTACGTGCCGCTTCGGCCTGTTCCTCGGCCTGACGCAATCGGCGCTGGAATTCCGTGGGGTCAATGCGTGCGAGCACCTGAGCGGCCTGCACGCTGTCGCCCTCACGCACTTGCAAGTCCATCAGTTCACCGGCTACTCGCGCTTTGATCACCGCGGTCTGCACCGCACGCAAGGTGCCCGAGACCGGCAAGCCTTGTTGCAAGCGTTGGGGGGCCATCTCCGTGATATCCGAGCGCGCTATCTCGATGTGTTGCGTGGTGTTGGTGGCGGGGGTCGTTGGCGATGTGGCAGCGGGCTTGCGTCCCGACATCAAGGCGACGCCTACCAGGACGGCCACAACGCCCAAAGCGACCAGCAGGAGAGTGCGTGAGAGTTTCATGAGGAAGCCGGAGGAACAAGCCCATGGAGCAACAAGTCCACGTGGGATAACAAAAAGGCCAGAGGGTCGAAGGAGGCATCCTGCGGTGTGCAGGGCACGATGGAGTGCCGCCAGGTCATGACAAACACCATCGCGCTGACAATGCTCATCACCGCCTGGGGTACCTCGACGCGGCGAAACTCACCCCGGTCGATGCCGCGTTGCAGGATCCGACCGAGCAGTTCGCGCCCAGGTTGCACCACTGAGGTCTGGTAGTAGGCGGCGATTTCAGGGAAATTGTGGGATTCGCTCAACACCAACTTGGTGAGCCCACCCGCAGGCGTGTTGCCGATGCGCTCCCACCAGGTCTGCAAGCCGCTGCGCAGCAGGGCCTCGGTGGGGCCTTGGTAGTCCTCAAACTCCTGACCCATGGCCAGAAAATGATCGGCCAGCCGCGTGCGGATGACTTCCCGAAACAAGTCTTCCTTGGAGGGGAAGTACAGAAACAGCGTGCCCTTGGAGACGCCAGCCCGGGCCGCCACCTCTTCAGAACGGGTCGCCGAAAAGCCCTTCTCGACAAACAACTCCAGCGCGGCCTGGATCAGTTCGCCGGGTCGCGCCTCCTTGCGGCGTTCACGTCGCGCGGTGGGAGGGGACTCGGGGGAGTCAGTAGATACAGCAACTGCGGACATATTAATGACTGATTGGTTAGTAATGTACGCCCAGCGGTGCCTGGGCGTCAAGTTGATCGCCGGCGGAAGACGGGGGCATGCAGGTCGAATTAAGATGCCTGCATGACTGAGCGCACGATCACATTGGGTGGGGGCTGCTTCTGGTGCACAGAGGCCGTGTTTGTTCGCGTCCGGGGTGTCCTGGACGTGGAGTCGGGGTATTGCAACGGCCACGTGCCGAACCCGACCTACGAGCAGGTGTGCGAGGGCACCACCGGCCATGTGGAGGTGGTACGTCTGCGGTACGACGAGCGTGTGATCGATTTGCGCAGCCTGCTGGAGATCTTTTTCACCGTGCACGACCCCACCACGCTCAACCGGCAGGGCAATGATGTGGGCACGCAGTACCGCAGTGGCATCTACACCGAGTCGCAGGAAGACGCCGAACAGGCGCGAGCCTTCATCGAAGGCTTGACGCAGGCGCGGGCGTATCCATCGCCCATCGTGACCGAGGTTCAGCCGTTGGCGATGTATTCAGCGGCTGAGGCCTATCACCAGGATTATTTTGAGCACCATCCCAACCAGGGCTACTGTGCCTTTGTGGTGGCGCCCAAGGTACTCAAATTGGAAAAGGCGTTTGCCCGCTGGCTGAAGGACTGAGGGACTCAGGCCGGCAATTTCCCGACGGCAGACGGCGGGAGTCAGCGCGCATCAAGGCGCCAGACGCTCGCGAACCCAGGCACTGCTATCAGTGCTGGTACCGTCACGACGGTAGCGCAGTCGGTCGTGCAACCGGCTCTTGCGCCCTTGCCAGAATTCCCAGCGATCCGGCACCAGGCGGTAGCCGCCCCAGTGCGGCGGGCGCGGCGGTTGCAGCAGAAATTGCGCACCGTACTTTGCCGCGTTGGTGACCAGCACAGTCCGTGACGGGATGACCTGGCTTTGCGGACTGGCCCACGCACCGATGCGTGAGTCCAGGGGGCGGCTGCGGTAGTAGGCGTCGCTCTCGTGATCGGCCACTTTCTCCACCCGACCTTCGATGCGCACCACGCGCTCCAACTCCACCCAGTGAAACTGCAAGGCCGCACACGGGTTGCCCGCGAGTTCCTGCCCCTTGCGACTGTCGTAGTTGGTGAACCACACCAGGCCGCGCGCATCGCAACCCTTGAGCAGCACCACCCGCGTGCTCGGCCGCAAGTCAGAGCTCACGGTGGCCAGGGTCATGGCGGTGGGTTCGGGAAGCTGAGACTGCATGGCTTCGTCCAGCCATTGCTGAAACTGTTGCAATGGGTCGGCGTGAGATGCCGATTCGTCGAGTTCGGCGCGTTCGTAGCTTTTGCGGATGTCGGCCAGTGAAGTCATGCGCGCATCTTAATGCACGCTCGTCTCGGCTTGGGGGTGTCCCCTGCCTAGGGCGGATATCCGTGCAGATGCCCGAATGCCCTGGTGTCCTAGCGCCCCTGGGCTTGTCGCCAGGCCTCGAAATCCAGTTTGGATTGTTCTTCGGTGGGCGGGTAGAGCCCCAGAATGCTGCGACCCTCCAAGACCTTCTCGGTGACGAAGTCCTCGAAGGCGGTCATCTCGGTCGCTTCATGGGCGATCTCATCGGCCAGATGCGCTGGAATCACCACCACACCTTCCCGGTCCCCCACCATCACATCGCCCGGAAACACCGCCACGTCGCCGCAACCGATGGGCACATTGATGTCCAGGGCCTGGTGCAGTGTGAGGTTGGTGGGGGCTGAGGGGCGGTGGTGATACGCCGGAAAACCCATCTCGGCGATTTCGGGCGAGTCACGGAACCCTCCGTCGGTGACGACGCCGGCACACCCGCGCACCTTGAGTCGCGTGACGAGGATGGAACCCGCCGAGGCCGCGCGCGGGTTTTTGCGGCTGTCGAACACCATCACCGCACCGGGCGGGCATTGCTCCACGGCCACCCGCTGGGGATGGCTGCGGTCCTGAAACACGCTGATGGGGTTGAGGTCTTCGCGTGCGGGGATGTAGCGCAGCGTGAAGGCCTCGCCCACCATGTTGGGCAGCTGGTCGTTGAGCGGACGCACATCCTGAATGAACTGGTTGCGCAGTCCGCGCTTGAAAAGCGCGGTGCACAGCGTGGCGGTGCTGACCTTGAGCAGCTGGTCGCGGGTAGAGGGCTGGAGCGCCATGGTGATGCCTTTCAGAAAATGACCGGCTCGCTCACGGGCGCACCGAAACTGGTTTCCAGGTAATCGAAGTCGCAACCCTCATGGGCCTGCATGATGTGCTGGCTGAACATGTGGCCGTAGCCGCGCTCGAAGCGCTTGGGCAGGGGTTGCCAAGCCGCTTTGCGCCGTGCAAGTTCAGCGTCCGACACGTCCATGTGGATGCGACGGGCCGGGATGTCGATGGTGATGATGTCGCCGTTTTGTACCAGGGCCAGGGGGCCGCCGATGTACGACTCGGGCGAGACGTGCAGCACGCAGGCACCATAACTTGTGCCGCTCATGCGCGCATCGCTGATACGCAGCATGTCGCGCACGCCCTGCTTCACCAGCTTGGTGGGAATAGGCACCATGCCCCACTCGGGCATGCCGGGGCCGCCTTGCGGGCCTGCGTTGCGCAGGATGATGACGTGGTCTTCGGTGACGTCCAGATCCGGGTCATCGATGGCCTTCTTGAGGCTGGGGTAGTCGTCAAACACCAGGGCCGGACCGCTGTGCTGCTGGTACTTGGCACTGCAGGCGCTGGGCTTGATCACGCAGCCATCCGGTGCGAGGTTGCCGCGCAGCACGGCCAGTGCCCCTTCCTGGTAGATCGGTTGGCTGAGCGGTCGGATCACGTCGTCGTTGAACACCTCGGCGCCCTCCAGGTTTTCGCCGGTGGTTTTGCCGGTGACGGTGAGGGCGTCCAGATGCAGCAGACCGCCGTCACGCAATCGGCTCATCAACCCCTTCATGCCGCCGGCGTAATAAAAATCTTCCATCAGGTAGGTGTCTCCGCTCGGGCGGATGTTGGCGATCACCGGGACTTTGCGGCTGAAGGCGTCAAAGTCGTCCAGGGTGATGGCGCAGTGCGCACCGGCGCGGCGCGACATGGCCACCAGGTGGATGATGGCGTTGGTGGAGCAACCTTCGGCCATGGCCACCGCCAGGGCGTTTTCAAAATTCTTGCGGGTGAGGATGCGCGCGGGGGTGAGGTCTTCCCACACCATGTCGACGATGCGGCGACCGCAAGCCGCTCCCATGCGGGCGTGGTTGGCGTCCACGGCGGGAATGCTGGAGGCACCCGGCAGCGCCAGACCCAGCGCCTCGGTGATGCCCATCATGGTGGCGGCGGTGCCCATCACCATGCAGGTGCCAGCGCTGCGCGCAATGCCGGCCTCCACTTCCATCCATTGAGTTTGCGTGATGTTGCCGGCACGGCGTTCGTCCCAGTACTTGAAGGCGTCCGAGCCCGAGCCCAGCGTCTTGCCTTTCCAGTTGCCGCGCAGCATGGGCCCGGCAGGCAGGTAGATGGCAGGGATGCCCATGGAGAGTGCGCCCATCAGCAACCCCGGGGTGGTCTTGTCGCAACCGCCCATGAGCACCGCACCGTCGATGGGGTGGCTGCGCAGCAACTCTTCGGCCTCGATCGCCAGCAGGTTGCGGTACAGCATGGTGGTGGGTTTGACAAAGTTCTCGGCCAGCGAGATGGCCGGCAGCTCCAGGGGAAAACCGCCGGCCTGGAGGATGCCGCGCTTGACGTCTTCCACGCGCTCCTTGAAGTGGGAGTGACAGTTGTTGATATCGCTCCAGGTGTTGAGCACGGCGATCACCGGCTTACCTTGCCAGTCGCTGTGGTCATAGCCCATTTGCATGGCGCGCGAGCGGTGGCCAAAGGAACGGAAATCGTCGGGGGCAAACCAGCGAGCGCTGCGCAACTGGTCGTAAGTCTTGCGAGTCATGGTGGGGCTTTCTCGGAGCAATCAGAAGTCAATGTCGCGAGCATAGTCGAACTGGCCCAGCCGCCAGGGCTGGATTTCCAGTAGGTGGCGACTTGCCCGAGACAGGGGGCACAGGTTGTCCAACGCATCAGACGAGGTCGAGCGCCCAGCGGTCGATCAGCGTTGACACCGCTAAGATGATCGGTCATGACAACTCAAGCCTTGAGTCCTCAACGTCCGGTGGTGATTGTGCTGGCCGCCGGTCGTGGCGAGCGTTTTCGCGCGGCGGGTGGCCAGACCGGCAAGCTCGAGGCGATGCTCGCGGGCCGCCCGGTGCTGGCGCATGTGCTGGATGCGGTGCAGCGCAGTGGTCTGGATTGCCATGTGGTACGACCGCAGGACCTGGCACACACACCCGGGGCGGGCATGGGCGACAGCATTGCCTGCGGTGTCGGCGCCACCGCTGACGCTGTGGGGTGGTTGATTTTGCCCGGCGATCTTCCCCTGATCCGGGCTGACACCTTGCGTCAAGTGGCCGACACCCTCATGGCCCTGCCGCCCGGACAGGCCACCGTGCAACCGCAATACCAGGGCCAGCGGGGACATCCGGTGGGATTCCGTCGCCCCTGTGCGGCGGCCTTGTGCGCCTTGCAGGGTGATGAGGGAGCCAAGCGCGTATTGCGCCAGTGGCCTGCGCATCGGATGGAGGTGGACGATGAAGGTGCAGTGTGGGACGTGGACACGCCCGAACGGCTGGAAGCGGCGGCTCGCCGCTTAGGCAGCGGCGTGTGAGAGTAATTTTTCCAGGGCCCGGTCCCGGATGCCCAGTGCCCGAAGACTCTCCAGCGTCTGACGCGCGTAATCCAGCGTGTGCCCGAAGCGACCGCCCACCCGGTCGCTGAAGATGGCGCGGTACTGCGCTGCACTCAGCACGCCCGTGTGGCTCGGGCTGCGATGCGGCAAGGTAAACGCCAAGGCCCTCACGGGTTCAGGATGCCCCGCTTCAAAGCGGCAACGCAACCACTGTGGCTGGTAAACCCCCGAGGGCATCTCGCGAGCCCATAGCTGATGCAACACAGCTTCACCTTGCGTGCGCGGCACGCGCAACACCATGCCGCGGCACATGCCGCCTCGAAGCAGGGCGAACACCAGGCCCGGGCGCTCGGGCGTGCCCCGGTTGACGCGGCTCCACATGGCCAGGGCGCGGTGCCAGCCGTGCACGCGGGCAAGGTGCTGTTCGGCCACCTCGAAATCGGGGCGCCAGATCAGCGAGGCATAGGCAAACACCCACAAATCCTGTCGACCTCCCCAAGTCCGCAACGCCTCCTCCAGCAACGGGGCCGGGTTGCGCACAACGGGATGGGCGGGCGGAGACAGCATGACGCTGCAGGGGTCTGTCAGGTGCGTTGAATCAACTCGATCTTGTAGCCGTCGGGGTCCACCACAAAGGCGATGAAGGTCGTGCCACCCTTGACCGGTCCGGGCTCGCGCGTGACCTGGCCACCGGCTGCGCGAACCTGCTCGCACGCGGCCACCACATCCGGCACGCCTAAGGCAATGTGACCAAACGCGGTGCCCATCTCGTACTGCTCCACGCCGTAGTTGTAGGTGAGTTCGATCTCGGCGTGATCCGGGTTGCTGCCATAGCCCACAAAGGCCAGCGAGTACTGTTGATCAGGACGGTCGGTGGTGCGCAGCAGTTGCATGCCCAGGGCCTGGGTGTAAAAGTCGATCGAGCGCTGCAAGTGGCCGACGCGGATCATGGTGTGCAAGAGTCTCATGGGGTGTCTGTGTGAAAGTGAAGAGAAAACTGTAACGCAAGTGTGGGGGCGCGGCGGGGGTCAGATCGCCGAGTGCCAGATTTGGGCCAAGTGACGGGCGCGCTCGCCGACTTGCTGGGCACTCAGGCCAGGTTGGTAGAGGGATGAACCGAACCCCGCGCCCGAGGCGCCGGCGGCCCGGTAGGCAAGCAGGTTATCGGCTCCCACGCCCCCCACCGGCAGCAGCACGCGCGTGGGGGGCAGCACCGAGCGCCAGGATTTCAACACCAACGGGGTGATCATCTCGGCGGGGAACACTTTGAGGCCGTGGGCCCCTGCAGCCAGCGCAGCAAAGGCCTCGCTGGGGGTGCTCACGCCGGGCACGCTGATCAAGCCCTGCGACACGCTTTCTCGCACCAGGTTTGCATCGAAGTGCGGCGACACGATCCATTCACCCGCGGCAGCCTTCACCTCGCGCACCGCTTGCGCAGACAACACCGTGCCGGCACCGATCAAGGCTTGCGGCACATGCTCGCGCAATAACGAGATGCTGCGCAAGGGGTCGGGCGAATTCAGCGGAACCTCGATCAGACACCAACCGGCGTGGACCAAGGCCTGGCCGATGGCCACTACCTCGGTCGGTTGCACGCCACGCAGGATGGCCACCAGCGGCAGTTGGGCGAGGCTGTGATGCCAGCGGGTTTCAAGGGCTTGGGCAGCGGTCATGGTGGGTGGTGGCGTAACGGGGTGGCCAAAGACAGGAGCCCGGTCCAGGTGGCCGTGTCACCCAGGCGGTGTGTCTGGACACCGCGCAAGGCCAGGGCTCGGGCATAGCGGGTCTGCAAGGCGCTGGATCCCACCACCCACACGGGCCGATCAGCCTGGAGGTCTTGCCCGCGCACTTCTTCGCCGATCACCAGGCCTGAGAGGTAGCTCGCCAAAGCCAGGGGGGTGGCGCGCTCCATCAAAGCCAGGGTGCGCACGCCAAACAGATGGTGCAACACGCTGCCGCCTTGCAGGCTGAGCAGCACGCCTTGATCGAAATACGCCTCGTCCCAGGGCTCGTCATTCGTCATCGTGGGCAGGGTGCGACCGAGGATGGAGTGCTGACGCATCACCGCGTACAACTCGCCGGTCATGAAGGTGCTGAAGTGCTCGATGCGACCGGCGCGAACCCATACCCACTTGCTGTGCGTGCCGGGTAACACCAGTTGTGCATCGCGCAAGCCCTGCAGTTGCAAGACCCCCAGAATTTGTACCTCCTCGCCGCGCATCACATCCGGCGCATGCGGATGTTCGCAACGCAGGCCTGGCACCAGGGCGATGCGTTGGGGTTCGATCCAGTGCAGATGCGCCGCCAATTCGGTCTGACCAGCGGGGCAGGGGCAGTAGGGAGCCAGGGCCCAGCCTTGTGCGCTGCCGGCCATGCCGCTGATGAGACACAGGGCATCCGGTTCGTTCAGCCAGTCTCCGCACAAGGTCTGCAAGACCTGGGGGAAGCCCCCGTCGGGGACTTTCAGGATGCCCTGGTCGCTGTGGCGGGTCTCGAGAACTGTCTTCTCACGCGCAAAGGCCGCGCGCAGCGAACTCGTGCCCCAGTCCACCATCACCAGGGGACGCAGCGGGGCGGGCGCGTTGGCGGTCATGACCTTCAACCCAGCAAGGCCCGAACCTGGTCGGGTCGGGGCAAGGGAGCCACCGCCCCAAAACCTTGCACAGCCAGCGCTGCAGCAGCATTGGCGTAGCGCACGCCTTGGTCCAGGTCATCACCCTGCGCCAGCCGTGCCAGCAAGTTGCCGGCAAAGCAGTCGCCGGCGCCCGTGGCGTCCACGCAAGTCACAGCGTGGCCCGGCACCTGGCGTTGGACGCCATCTTCGCTCACGGTGGCGCCCAAGGCGCCGCGCTTGAGCACCACGCGCGAAGCGCCGAGTTGGTGCGCCCAGTCGATGATGGCCTGCGGGTCGTCCTGACCACACAGGGGTTGCGCGTCCTCCAGGCTGGGGAGAAACAGGTCGCACATCGACACCGCCTGTTGCAGACAGGCCCGGGCACGAGCCAGCGGCCACAGTTTCAGGCGCAGATTGGCGTCCAGCGACACCCGAGTGCCTGCCTGACGCGCCCACTGCATGGCAGCAAAGACAGCATCGCAGGCGCTGGTGGAAATGGCCATGGAAATCCCCGAGACATGCAGCCAGCGCGCTTGCTGCAAGCTGGCCTTGGCGCCGCTCTCGACCAGGCTGTGGGGTGACATGCGACTGGCGGCAGAGCCGGCGCGCAGGTAGCTGAAGGCATGGCCTTGCGGACCGTGGGTCACGAAATAGACCGCCGTGGGGGCTTCGCCATCGACATCGACGGTGGAGCTGTCCACATGCTCGCGGTGCCACAGACCTTGCAGCGCTTCTCCCCAGGTGTCGTGACCGATGCGGGTGAGGTAAGCCGTGTTGGCGCCGGCACGGGCCGCTGCAATGATGGCATTGCTGGTGTCGCCACCAAAGCCTTGCAGGTAGTGAGGCTCCTGCGCTCGCGTCTGGTTGAACTCTACCATCGCCTCGCCCAGTGCGACAACGTCAAAACGCTTGACAGGCTGTGCAGGCAAAGAGGGGGTGGCCACCGCATTCATGGAATGATTATCTATCGTATGATGGCCGCCACCTGGATTGAGCCCCTGCCAGTGGGCCTGCCATTTGGACTGATGGAGACTTCTCGATGACCGCCCTGGAAACCCCTGTTGAAGTGCTGCGCGTGTCAGCCGTCCCCCCGTTTTTGATGACGGCTTTGCAAGAGCATTTCATGATGCACGACAACGCGCATATCACCGACCCCGGTGCTCTGGGCCGTGTGCGTGCCATCGTGGGAGGGGGCGAGTGCAAGGTGGATGACAAACTGTTGTCACTGCTGCCCAAGGTCGAAATCATTTCCGTGTGTGGCGTGGGCTATGACGGGGTGGATGTGGAAGCCGCCAAGCGGCGTGGCATAGTCGTCACGCATACCCCCGATGTGCTCAACGACGATGTGGCCGACATGGCTATCGGTCTCATGCTGTCCATCTCGCGCAAGATGCCGCAGGCCGACCGCTTTGTGCGCAACAACGACTGGGTGGACGGGCCTTACCCGCTCACCAAAAAAATGACAGGGGCCCGTCTGGGGTTGGTGGGCATGGGCCGCATTGGCCAGGCCATCGCCCGTCGGGCGCAGGCCTTTGACATGAAAATTTCCTACACCGCTCGCTCACCCCGCGCCGAGGTGCCCTACACCTTTGTGCACAGCGCCCGTGAGTTGGCCAGTCAAGTGGATTTCCTGGTGGCTATCACCCCGGGGGGCGACGGCACCCGGGGCTTGATCAGTGCCGAGGTGCTGGCTGCCTTGGGCCCGCAGGGCTATTTCGTCAACGTGGCGCGTGGCTCCGTGGTCGATCAGACCGCCCTCATCCACGCCTTGCAACACAAGCAGATCGCCGGTGCGGGGCTGGATGTGTACATCGATGAACCGCGTGTGCCGGCCGAATTGCGGGCCTTGCACAACGTGGTGTTGTCTCCGCATTGCGCGAGCGGCACTGTGGAAACCCGCAAGGCCATGGCCGGACGTGCCATGGACAACTTGCTCTGCCACTTTGCAGGCAAGCCCTTGCCCTCGCCGGTGCCTGAGTGCCGGACAACCCAGGCATGACGAAGGACCCCACCCTGCCTGCGCCTCTGCAGGTGGTGGTGATGGGCGTGAGCGGTTGTGGCAAGACCACGCTCGGCGAGGCTCTGGCTGAACGCTGGCACTGCCAGTTCATCGAAGGGGACCGATACCACTCGCCCGAGAATGTGGCGCGCATGGCGGCTGGCATTCCTCTCACCGATGAATGGCGCCGCGACTGGCTCTTGACCCTGGCGGACCTGTTGGGTCAAGCCCATGCCGAGCGTCGTACCTTGGTGCTGTCGTGCTCGGCGCTCAAGCGCAGTTACCGAGACATGCTGCGCGGTCACACGCCGGGTCTGCGGTTTGTGCATTTGCACGGATCAGTGGCCAGCCTGGAGCATCGCATGCAACAGCGGACCGGTCACTACATGCCTGCCTCACTGCTGAGCAGTCAGTTACAAACGCTGGAGATGCCCACCGCAGATGAGGGGGTGCTGACGCTTGATATCGATCAGCCGGTGATGGTCATGCTGGACCAATTGCAACGCCACTGGGGTCACCCCCATGGCGTCGCCTCTGCGTGACGGCATGACTCAGCGCGAGAAGCCGCCTGAGCGCTGACCCCCAAAGCCACCCCCAC
>JACCDP011455022.1_pt1 | contig 26262 bp, 22 predicted proteins | sample 7445841 | NCBI WGS metagenome assembly JACCDP01 (sample SAMN15323441, study PRJNA562643) | freshwater metagenome | isolation source: river surface water | place: USA:Blue River Watershed | collected 2017-08-17 | reverse complement strand
TTGGCCGGGTAGTGCAAGTTTAGAAGTTGCTTATGTGTGGTTGAGAAAAGGTAGTTGGCAGGGTGATTTTATTTTAGATGAAAAACCTGTTGATGGAATTACGGCATTTTTAACAATTCCTGGTAAAGCATCTGGTAAACCCTATCAGTTAGCAGCAAATAGAGATAAATCTTTTCAAGGTTCAATTGTATTAGGAATGGGTTTTGTTTTGACTCCAGAGGAAGCACAAGCATTAATTGAAAAGGATGCAAAAAATCAAGATGTGTTATTTCCTTATTTGAATGGTGAAGATTTGAATACCAATCCTGACCAGTCTCCTAGTCGTTGGGTAATTAACTTTTTTGATTGGCCTTTGGATGCTGAAAATGATGATCTGAAAAATCCTAAAGGTAAACCCTATGCAAGTGATTATCCTGATTGTTTAGCAATTGTTGAAGAAAAAGTTAAACCGGAAAGAACTCGTTTAAATGAAAAGGGTGAACTTGCATTAAGAAAACCATTACCTCAAAAATGGTGGATTTATGCAGATAAACGTCCAGCACTTTATAGTGCGATCGCAAAAATGGAAAGAGTTTTAATTCGCGCTCGTGTAAGTAATACTAACTCGATTGCTTTTGTTCTCACAAATATTGTTATGTCAGATGCAACAGTTGTATTTGCTTTTGATAATTACGCTTGTTTTATGATTTTACAATCAATGGCACATACTGAATGGCTAAATCATAATTCATCTAGTATGCGAACAGATGTAAGATACACTCCTTCAGACTGTTTTGAAACATTCCCCTTCCCCACATCAACAGCAAACCTAGAAGAAATAGGCGAAAAATATTACACTCACCGCCAAAAAATCATGTTAACCCGTCAAGAGGGATTAACCAAAACCTATAACCGTTTTCACAACCCGGACGAAACCAACCCAGACATAGAAGAATTACGCACATTACACATAGAAATGGATAACGCGGTAGCTGCTGCTTATGGTTGGGAAGATATAGAATTAGATCATGATTTTCATGATACAAAACAAGGAATCCGTTTCACAATTTGCGAAAATGCGAGACGAGAAATATTAGATAGATTATTGCAATTAAATCATCAAAGATACGCGGAGGAAGTTGCCGAAGGTTTGCATGATAAAGGGAAGAAAAAAGCGAAAGGTGGGGGGAAGAAGAAGGTACAGGAGGAAGTGAATAATGATGTGAAACAGATTGAGATTTTTTAAAGAATGGGGAAATTGTCAGAATCAGGATTTCCAGGATTATGGGATTTTCAGGATGTTGTTTTGATATTGTTTGTTTGGTGTTTGGTGATTTTATTTGTCTGAATCAGGATTTCCGGGATTATGGGATTTTCAGGATGTTGTTTTGATATTGTTTGTTTGGTGTTTGGTAATTTTATTTGTCTGAATCAGGATTTCCAGGATTAGAGGATTTTCGGGATGTTGTTTTGATATTGTTTGTTTGGTGTTTGGTAATTTTATTTGTCTGAATCAGGATTTCCAGGATTATGGGATTTTCGGGATGTTGTAAACAAATAGTCGGTTGAAACCGACTTTAGCTTTCAGACAGGGAATTTATTCCCTGTCTATCTGACTGACTATAATGATGATAAAATGACCAATATTGTCTATCAGAAATACAGATTTGAGGATGACATATAATGAATAAATGATTTGATAATTTATCTGCTAAGTAGTGATACAGAATTAATTACACAATGTCATTGAGTAAGCGTGGCGTTAGCTATATGGAACGAAGTGAAATGAAGCAATTGCAAGGGTTGTGATTGCTTCCCTTCGGTCGCAATGACTGTAAATATTTTTGTCCAATTACTTACATCATTAAATCCTGGATATCCTGATTCTGACATTTTTTAAATAAACTTTAATAATTGTAATCAATCTTGATTTTTTGTTATAAGTTATACTATTGCTAATACTTCATGAATATGGAGTATAATTTGATTATGTTAAAAAATATGCTACTTCCATAATTTTGGACTCTTAGAAATACCTAATCACACCAATTTCCTATGAAATTTGAGATTATCCATAAACCCACATTTACAAACCAACTCTTGGCTATTCCTAAAGAGTATGTTATGCAAATATTGGAGAAAATCCAAGTCTTAGGTGATGATCCCAAACCTCACGGGAATTTGAAGAAAAAACTACATGGTTATCAGGGTAATATTTATCGGTTGCGGTCTGGAGATTATCGGATTATTTATACTTATGATGATGGCTGGGTGGCGTTGTTGGGTGTAGATGCTCGTAAAGATGTATATAAAGGTGATAAATTAGTTGTGGAAATAACGGAGTTTGATGTTAACACACTACCGGATATGGAATCACTGCTAACAATCAAACCTAGTCATACTCCTGTTAATGATAAAGCTTCATCTGCTGTTAAACAAACGCAAAATTTACTACCAGTAAAATTAACAGAGGATTTGCTGCAAAAGTTGTTAGTAGCTAAGGAATTTCGGGAGGATTTAAACAATTGTCAAACCTTGGATGATTTGACTACGGTGGATATTCCTGAGAATTTGCGCGATCGCTTATTTGATTGTATCTACTCTCCCAATTTTGATTTAGTTATCAGTCAACCGAGTTATCGCACAGATAACACTGATGATTTATTAAAATTCGCGGAAGGTTCATTATTAGGGTTTCTCCTCAAACTTAACCCAGAACAAGAAAAGTATGTTAATTGGGCAATTAACGCTTCTGGTCCGACATTATTAAAAGGTGGCCCCGGTACAGGTAAAAGTACAGTTGCACTTTACAGAGTGCGATCTTTATTGGAAACGCTAAAAGCTAATGGTGTCAATGAACCCAAGATTTTATTTACTAGCTATACAAACGCCCTAATTACCTTTTCTCAACAATTGCTAACTAGCTTGTTGGGGGAAGATGTACGCTATGTGGAGGTGAAAACAGCAGATGCGATCGCCTATTCTTTATGTAGTCATAGTGATAATTCTCAATACACATTAGCTGCTAATAATCAACTGCGAAAAACCATGCAGCAAGCTTTAAGCAATGCTATTAATTCTCTGACAGGTAACTTATTACAAAAGCAGGCACAAACCCAAACTTTACAACGCCTCAATATTGATTATCTCATAGATGAAATTTGCACAGTTATAGAAGCCAGAATAATTAAAACTTTAGAAGAATATCAAGCCACATCGAGAAATGGTAGATCAATTTCTCTGAATAAAACTCAACGGCAAGCCATTTGGCATTTGCGTCAACACTTTTATCAACTATTAGAAAAACAAAAATTACAAACTTGGCATCAATTACGGACTCGCGCTTTAGAAACACTGCAAGAAATGGAAAAACCACCAATTTATGATGCAGTAGTTATTGATGAAACCCAAGATTTAGATCCTAATAGCTTACGATTGCTAACTCAATTATGTCGTCATCCTAATCGTTTATTTATTACTGCTGATGCTAATCAATCAATATATGGTAGCCATTTCCGTTGGAGTGACATTCACCAAGATTTAAAATTTGTCGGTCGAACAGGAATATTACGAACCAACCATCGCACCACCCGCGAAATCAATGAAGCTGCACATACATACTTAGAAAATAGTATTTTAGATAAAGAAGAAACTACCAATTTCCAATCCTCCATTCCCAATTCCCCACCCAGAGAATACATTCACAACGGACCACCACCAGCAGTTCGCGCTGTTAATAGTGTTGCTGATGAAAATCAACTACTGATGCTTTTTTGTAAAGAAGCTGCCCGTGAATTTCGATTAGGGATCAATGCCTGTGCTATTCTCACACCCACAGAAATATCTGGTAAAAGGATTGCTAGTCAACTGTCATACTTGGGGTTAGAGGCAAATTTTATGTCGAGTAAAGATTTAGATTTAAATCGTAAAGGTGTAAAAATAATTACTCTTAAATCTGCTAAAGGGTTAGAATTTCCGATTGTTGCGATCGCTGGCTTTTTGGATTCTTCCTATCCCAAAATACCCAAAGGTACGCTAGAGGATGCAGTGGCGGAAATTCTCGCCCGTGAACGCCGTACTTTATTTGTAGGTATGACTAGGGCAATGCGGGCATTATTAATGATAATTCCCGCAAATAATCGTTCTCCTCTCCTCGATAACTTCGACCCACAATTTTGGAATCTTGGCAATAGGTAATTGGGAATTGGGAATTAATTAGCATCAACACACACCAAGGAATTAATTCCCCGTCTCAGAGGGTATTTGAAAAGTTATGGTTGATGTATCAAATATTTTTTACCCCACCCTAACCCTCCCCTTAGTAAGGGGAGGGAACTGGATTTTGTCTTTTTAACCGGATATAATAATCTATGACTCGCAAAGGAATGGGTTTTCGAGAAGTTGATAGTGTCTGAAATTCGATTGCCTCCTGCCTTCTGCTATAAAAATTAGCAACCTAAAAAACAAAATTCTCAATTCCCCAATATATGATTATCCAACTTCCTGTAATTCTCCCCGGTGAACTTGATTTAGTAGACATAAATAAAAAACTGCGTCAACATCAAATTATCTTAGATTGGAGTAGTGTAATTTCTGCACCAGAATCACAATTAGCAATACTTTTAGATGGAATTAATTTAGAAAAAGATGCTGACTGGTTAGGAATAGATGGGGAAATTAGCGATCATATTGTTAATGACATTGTCAATTATACAAATAATCAGGAAAATAAACCTAAAAAATCTCGAACAAAAAAACAGAAAGCTACAAAATTAACTCCTCAGCTATGGGAAAAAAGTAAACTTTTAGAAACTCAATTTGTGCCATCTGAAGGTAAACAAACAGAAGGACAAGATAGTCTTTTAGATGTACAGTTTGTACCTGCTAATAATGTTGTTATCGCAGAAGCAAAACCAGCACTAGGAGAGGAAAATATAAAACCTATATTGGAAGCGACCATACCTTCAGCTTATAAAATTCGAGAAGAATTAGAAATAGCAATTATTAACGATTTACGGGGTCCTGCTGGTGGTGAAGATGAAGAATTAGATGAGGATAGTGTAAGCGATCGCTATTTAGTAGGACTACTTGCACCCCAACACCGTCGCATTACAGAAGAAAAGCTAGAAAAATCAACTCCTGCTGATGAAATAGCGAACGATGATGATCATAATTTACGGGAAGTAGATTGTTATTTACCGGGAAATAATGATGAATTAGCGATTAGTGGTAAAGGTACTGTGGAAGATGGTAGTACAGAAGTTAATGTCCCACCAGTAGAAACTATGTTTCCCTCTTCTCTAGGAATGACATTTTGTGTTAATGATACAGCTAAAGCATTACAAATTACCGCAGGATGGGGACAGTATCACAAAACCAATAGCGAAATCTTGACCAAAGTAGATGGTAAACCTAAAAAGGTTTGGAAACGGGAACAAATTCGCTCTAATTCTCCTACTATTCCTTTAATTGAGGGAGTAATTAATAATTGGATAGTTGATCCACAATATCCTGAAGTTCATGTTAAAGGACAAATTAAGAAACAAAATAATGGTGATTTTATTGTCAGTTTATTTTTAATCAATGGACAAAGAGAAACAGCTAAATCACGAGATAAAACTTGGTTATTTCAACCAGAATTAAGTGTTAAATCTGCCGATTCTCAACATCCTGATATTTTCTTAAAACGACATCAAATCCGATCATTAGGAAAATTAGATCCGGTAATTTATACTGAAGAAAAAACTATGGCCATGCTTTACCGTAAACAGGTAGAATTTGCCATTGGTCATGGTGTGAGTGTCCACGCAAAAACAGCTTCAGGAACTACAGAACGTGCTGTAGAATTATCAATTTCCGTTATTCCCACTTATGAAGTTCCTAAAACCTCTCCTCCCCAAGTAGATGAAATTCCGGAATTAGCAGGTTTGGTTTTAGATATGCAAGAATTATCTATAACTGCAACTGGTGATTTTGCTAATAAAATTAGTCCTTTAATTACAGCTTATCAGAGTTGGATTAATACCCAAAAACAACGCATATCAGACCCCGCAGCAGGATTAACAGACTATGAAAATGAAGCGAAAACTGCTATTCAAAACTGTGAACAAACTTTAAATAGAATTAGAGAAGGTTTGACATTGTTACAAACCGATGAAAAAGCAGCAGAGGCTTTTCGGTTTATGAATCAAGCAATGTATTTACAGAGAGTTCATTCTATTTATTCAGAACAAATTCGTCAAGGTAAAACCACAGATTTACAACAAATTTCCCTTTCTCAACCCCGATGGTTTCCCTTTCAGTTAGCATTTATTTTACTCAATTTACCCAGTATTACTAATTTACATCACCCAGATAGAAGTCATCCCCAGGATGCAATTGCAGATTTACTTTGGTTTCCTACTGGTGGGGGTAAAACTGAAGCATATTTAGGTTTAACAGCTTATACTCTGGGTTTACGAAGATTACAAGGTAATATTGCGGGACGTTCTGGAGAGTATGGGGTTGCTGTTCTCATGCGCTACACCCTGCGATTGTTGACTTTACAGCAATTTCAACGCGCTACGACTTTAATTTGTGCTTGTGAATCTATCCGCAAAACAAATGAAAGTAGATGGGGTAAAGAACCTTTTAGAATTGGTTTATGGGTAGGTCAGCGCACAACCCCTAATCATACTAATCAAAGCGAGGAATTTTGTAAACAAGAACGGGGACAGTATCAGCAAAGCGGTAGCGGTTCACCCCATCAATTAAATAATTGTCCTTGGTGTGGTACTAAAATTAACCCCGGTAAACATATAAAAGTTGAATCTGTTACTAAGGGAAGGGGACGGACATTAATATACTGTGGTGATGATTTAGGACGGTGTTTATTTACTGAAAAACAATCTCCGGGTGAGGGTTTACCCATTCTGGTGGTTGATGAAGAAATATATCGCCGTTTACCAAGTTTACTAATTGCTACAGTGGATAAATTTGCCCAAATGCCCTGGAAAGGTGAAGTACAAATGTTATTTGGTCAAGTAGATGGCTATTGTCAGCGTCATGGTTTTCGGTCTTCTGATATAGAAGATACAGATTCACACCGTAAAACTACTAATTTACCTGCTGCTAAAACCATCCCCTTTAACAAGCTGCGGCCACCAGATTTAATTATTCAAGACGAGTTACACCTAATTAGTGGACCTTTGGGGACATTAGTGGGACTCTATGAAACAGCCGTAGATGAGTTAGCATCCTGGGAAGTTGATGGTAAAAAAGTACGTCCTAAAGTTGTGGCTTCTACGGCTACGATTCGTCAAGCCCAAAGCCAGATATATAATTTATTTTTGCGAGATCTACAGGTTTTTCCTCCCCAATGTTTGGATGTGGAAGATAACTTTTTTTCCCGTCAACGTCAACCTAGTGAAATTAATCCCGGTAGACGTTATTTGGGAATTTGTGCCACAGGACGCAGGTTAAAAGCGGCATTAATTCGCGTCTATGTAGCAATTTTATCAGCTTCCCAATTTCTGTATGAAAATCAAGGATATGGCGATCGCGCTGATCCTTGGATGACCCTAGTAGGTTATTTTAATTCTATGCGAGAATTGGGGGGAATGAGAAGGTTAGTAGATGATGATGTGCGTATTCGTCTAGGAAAAATGGATCGTCGGGGACTAGCAAAAAGACTGAGAATAAATTTAGAAGAACTGACATCACGCAGAGATTCTACAGAAATTCCTGAAATCTTAGACAGACTCGAAACCACCTTTGATCCGCAAAAAGATGCCGAAATTAAGGCCAAGCGGAAAGCAAAACAAACAGTTAATCAATTAGAACCATTAGATGTTCTCCTAGCTACTAACATGATTTCCGTAGGTGTGGACGTAAAACGGTTAGGTATTATGGCAGTAACAGGACAGCCAAAAAACACAGCCGAGTATATTCAAGCTACCAGCCGTGTAGGGCGGACATATCCAGGTTTAGTATTAACAGTGTATAATTGGGCGCGTCCTAGAGACTTATCCCATTATGAAAGATTTGAACATTACCACGCCACCTTTTACCAGCACGTAGAAGCATTATCATTAACACCTTTTGCGCCCCGTGCCATTGATAGAGGTTTATCAGCATTATTTGTAGCGTTAGTGAGGTTAGCAGGTAAGGAATTTAATGGTAATGACCAAGTAGGAAGAATTGAACGCCACCATCCTTATATTAAAGCTGCAATAGAGACAATTTGCGATCGCGCCGGATTAGTAGGGGGTGCTGAAACCCAGAAAATGGTAAAACAAGCGCTAGAAGCCAAACTAGATATTTGGTTAAGCAAAGCCCAAAACCTACAAGGTGGAGGTATTCTTAAATACCAAATAGAACAGACGGACGGTTTAACCATAGAACTATTAAAATCAGCAGGTCGAGAAAATTGGCAAGACTTTACTTGTTTAAATTCTCTACGTAACGTAGAACCAACCGTAGGATTAATTTTACAAGACCAAGTACCCGATGACGACATTAACCGCCTTCCAGAAAAAATGACCAAACAGAAACAGAATTAGTAAACATATTCCCAATTCCCCATTCCCAAAATGTATAAATACAAAGTTGGCGAATTACGCCCCAGTCAAATATTATTTTCCTTCGGTGTCGGTGCTGTACTTGACCTACCCAACCTCTCAGTTATGGTCATGGGTTTAGAAGACTGGAACACTCAAAATGCACTGGAATTAAATGAACCAAGACTTTTAGCTGCTGTTCGTAAAGAATTAGGTTCACAAGTAAAAAAACTGCTTTCACCTCCCACACCTTCAGAAAATGTCACATCATCCAGTCCCTTTGATGAAGTCAACAAAATAGGAATCCCAGTTGCATCTTTTCCTAGTTGGATGGTTTGCCCTAAATGTCATTTACTTGCACCCCTACAACTGGGAGTTTTTCAATTAAAAGAAAATCCTTACCGACCAGATCAAACTAAATATGTTCATAAAAATTGTCCTAAAGGTAAAAAAGAACCAACAGCCATACCTTCACGGTTTCTTGTTTCTTGTGAAAGAGGACATTTAGATGATTTTCCCTGGAGTTACTTTGTCCATCGAGAAAATACTAACTGTAATGGTGCTTTGAGATTTGAAGAATATGGTGTATCTGGTTCTCCCAGTGATATTTTTGTGAAATGTAGTTGTGGTCAACAACGCCCTTTATCAGATGCTTTTGGTGAAAGCGGAAAAGAAAATATGCCTCGTTGTCGCGCCCGTCATCCCCATTTACGTGACTTTGATGATACCTGCGACAAACAAATGAAAACCATTTTATTAGGTGCATCTAACAGTTGGTTCCCCATTACCCTTTCTGCTTTGTCAATTCCTGAGAGTTATCATCAATTATTCCAAATAATCGAGCAATATTGGCACGTTTTAAATAAAGCTACCAGCCAAGATATTTTAAAAAGTAATCTAGATTTATTACAAGCGATTGGTCAATTTCCTGACTTATTAACCGAATTATCAAAACATCCCCTAGAAGAAGTCTGGACAATAATTGCTGAAAAACAAAATCAACAAGAAAGTAATTCAGATGATAAAAATACCAGGGACTTAAAAACTCCAGAATGGGAAATTTTTTCCCAAGCAGACCCCAATTTCAATACACCAGATTTTCAGTTAAAACCAGTCAAACCTCCTGCTGGCTATGAAGATTATTTTTCCCAAGTTGTATTAGCAGAAAGATTGCGAGAAGTTCGCGCCCTAATTAGTTTTACACGCATTCAATCACCGGGTGACTTTATAGATGAAGGGGAAATACTCACGGAATATTTAGTAGACTTGAGCCGTAAAAATCCTCAATGGGTTCCCGCAAGTGAGGTAAAAGGGGAAGGTATTTTTATTCAGTTTAACGAAGAAAAATTGAGTCAATGGGAACAAAGTCAACTATTACAAGATTATCAAAATCGAGCTTTTGAAGCTCATAAACAGTGGTGTAAAATTCGTTCTCTCGACCCAGTGAAAATAACATTCCCTGGAGTTCGCTATATTTTACTACACTCTTTCACCCATGCCCTCATGGGACAAATGGCAATGGAGTGTGGTTATAATGCTGCCAGTTTAAAAGAACGAATTTACTCCAAACGTCCTCAAGAAGAAGGTGGTCCAATGGCAGGTGTACTGATTTACACCGCAGCACCTGACAGCGAGGGAACTTTGGGAGGTTTAGTAAGTTTGGGAGAACCAAAAAAGCTGGGTTATCATATTGACCAAGCTTTAGAACAGATGCAGTTGTGTACTTCTGACCCCTTGTGTGCAGAACATACCCCTTTGAAGGGAACAACTTCTCTACATTGGGCGGCTTGTCATGGGTGTTTATTCAGTCCAGAAACCTCCTGTGAACGGGGAAATAAATATCTAGACCGTGCAGTTTTAGTTCCCACTGTAATAGGTGCGGATTTGGCTTTTTTTCCAGAGGTAAAAGTGTGAGTTTCTTGCCATCTACAGCTATAAATAAAACATTATGTAAACAATAATTGCGTGATTTTTGTTAGGGTTTTAAGTCCTTGCAATGAACCAGTAATTAATCTAGTTCCTGACTGGGGTTGACGTATTAATTCCCAAGCTAGTTGTAAAGGTTTTAATGAACCATCGGCATTGATAGCTGATGTAATATCAGGAATATCATGATCAGCATCATCGCTGACTACTCGTAATATGGCTATTTCTAGATTTGGGAATTGCTGGAAAAATTCTAGAAATGGATATCCTTCCATATCTACAACATCAGTATTATATTGTTGATGTAATTGTTGTTTTTCCGTGGCTGTGCAAATGAGGCGATCGCTTGTTAATCCCTTAACTAAGGATACATGATCCCCAAGCTTATTATTTATGTATGTGGTGAAAGTATGATTACATTCTTGGAGATTTCCCTGATAAAGACAATTTTGATATAAAACAATATCTCCAACCTGATATTTTTTGCTCAAGCTACCACATAAACCCATCATTAAAATTTGTTGTTCAGAGAGATGGGTTAATTTTTGTAAATATTGTCGCAAGGGTTCAATTCCCATGGGTATTGCTAATACTTGGGGTGGAGATTTGACAACGGGACTTAATCCGCTAGATACGGCTTGATATTCTGCTCCTTGGGGGACTAAAATCAGAGTTGACATGAGAATAGGTAATAGGGAAAATTCTTATCTTGTTCTAACATTTTTAGGACTTACGCAAGTGTCACACCAAAAATCTGTTGTAGAGTGCGTCAGATATCAACAATCCATTTATTTGCAGGATTTATGCAGTCTGACGTGGTTGGTGAGTTTGCTCAACTGCACCCTATCAATGTTCCAGTGGTGTAAGTCCTGATTTTAATTTTCATAATTTCATCAGGGTGTCAATTTTTGCTAAACTCCAAATTTGGTAAAGCAAATAAAAATCTCAGCATCAGGTATCGGGAGAGGTTCGCAAAAGTGGTTGAAAGTGCAGAACTAGAACAAATTCATCCCCAGGATTTTTCATGGCGGTTTTGGCCTGTTGTGCCAATTTACCCCTATGGTAAGCGTCGTACTATCCGCAAAGAAGTTATTAAGGATACTATCTGGACTTTTGACCAATTACAAGGAATTTTTTATGTAGTTGTGCCAATTCGCATGACTGTAGTGAAGTTACAAAAGGGCGGTTTGTTGGTTTATGCACCTGTCGCACCTACGGGAGAATGTATCCGCTTAGTCCAGGAATTGGTGGCAGAACATGGTGATGTAAAGTATATTATTTTGCCAACAATCTCAGGTATAGAACATAAAGTATTTGTTGGGCCTTTTGCCCGATGCTTTGTCAATGCCCAGGTATTTGTAGCGCCAGAACAATGGAGTTTTCCCTTAAATCTGCCTTTGAGTTGGTTGGGTTTACCTAGTAAACGGACTCATATATTGCCTGAAAATAGCCAGGAAGTCCCCTTTGCCGATGATTTTGATTATGCAATCCTCGGACCGATCGGTTTGGGTTTAGGCAAGTTTGCAGAGGTGGCTTTTTTCCACAGGCGATCGCACACTCTCTTACTTACAGATACCATAGTTTCCGTACCCGCAGAACCACCCGCCATAGTTCAGCTTGATCCCTATCCCTTACTTTACCATGCCAAAGAGAAAGCTGCCGATCTCGTCCCTGATACCCCAGCAAACCGTCGTAAAGGTTGGCAGCGTGTCACATTATTTGCTTTGTATTTCAGTCCCAGTGTGTTAGAAGTACCTACATGGGGTGAAGCATGGCAAGATGCCCAAACAGCCCCAGAACGTTCTAGAAAAGCTTATTTTGGATTTTTCCCCTTTCAATGGCGAGAAAATTGGCAAAATTCCTTTGATATTTTACAAGGAAATGGGCGGATATTTGTTGCCCCTATTTTACAAAGTTTAATTTTAAATCGCGCTCCTCAAGAAACTATAAATTGGGCTGATCAAGTTGCTAATTGGGATTTTCAATGGATTATTCCCTGTCATTTTGCTGCCCCCATTAAAGCAGAACCCCAACAATTTCGCCAAGCATTTTCTTTTTTAGAAAAACAGCCATTGATTAATAGTAATAGTTATCCTTTACCAGAGAATGATTTTAAGTTATTAAGAGCTATTGACGTAGGTTTAAATAAGTTGGGTATTGTTCCACCTGCCAAGGAAAAGGTGTAATATTAGCATTGTTGAAAGTTTAAATATTACTACTTATTGAAAGTAAAGTATATTAGGCCTTGGTCATCAACTAATTGTTTTATATATGGAAACATTATGAACTCTGAACAATCAGAAGAAATTAAAAACATTATTTTAGGAGGGGGACAAAATTTTTTAAGTCCTGAAAGAAGATTTGATGCTATTGTATTAAGTAATCCAGAAATTTTTGATAATCAGGTAAGTGAATAAATATGCAAAAATTATCTAAATTAAAAGTCATAGATTTATTTGCTGGATGTGGTGGTTTATCATTAGGGTTTCAAAATAGTGGTTTTGAAATAGTTGCTGCTTTTGATAATTGGCAACCAGCAATAAACGTTTATAGGCAAAACTTCAATCACCCTATTTTTGAATATGATTTAAGTCAGCTAAATAATAATTATTCAGTTTTTCAAAAATACGTACCAGATGTAATTATTGGTGGTCCACCATGCCAAGATTTTTCTAGTGCTGGGAAGCGAAATGAAGATTTAGGTAGAGGAGATTTAAGCATTACATTTGCTCAAATAGTATCTTCACTACGTTGTCAATGGTTTATAGTAGAAAACGTAGATAGGTTTAATAAAACCAATAAATATACAGAATTTAGGCAAATTCTTAAATTAGCTGGATATGGTTTAACAGAAAAAGTATTAGATGCTAGCTTATGTGGTGTACCACAAAAGAGAAAAAGATTTTTTTGCATAGGAGAACTTGGTGGAGAAGATGATAATTTACAAATTTATCTAGAAAAAAAATTATCTATAAAATCTACAAGTATTAGAGATTATTTAGGCAATAGTTTAGGGATTGAATATTATTACCGACATCCTAGAACTTATCAAAGAAGGGCTATTTTCAGTATTGATGAACCTAGTCCAACTATTAGAGGTGTAAATAGACCTATCCCTAAAAATTATAAATTACATTTGGGAGATGTTGCACCAGTAACGCCAGATTTACGTCCCCTAACTACTCGTGAAAGGAGTTATATCCAAACTTTTCCAGATGATTTTATTTTTGTAGGTTCAAAAACTGACTTAGAACAAATGATTGGTAACGCTGTACCTATTAAATTAGCAGAATATGTTGCTAAATGTCTATTTAGTTACATTCAAGAAAAGCATCAATACCAAATATCTGGTACACCAAAAAATATTCTGACTCCTGACTCCTGATTCAGATTACCTCTTACCATAAGAAACTAACTGCCGAAAAGAATGTAATTTATTCAAAAACTTATCAAAATCAAAACTTAAAGGATCAACTTTTTCACCTGCTACATCTACAGCCTGATGAGTAGTAATTCTATCATCTGGGACTTGACTTTGAGCTATTAACCAGGCTAAAGAATTATATTGAGATTCTGTGTATCCAGTATGTCGTTGTAGATTATTTCTACCCCAAGCATCAGGAGGGGTTTCTAAGGAGACATGATAGGCAAAATTGTTGACGGATGGGGGTAAATTAGGATTAGTCTGGACAGTTTCCGCACCATTAGCACCATTAAACACCGAATTACCAGCGCCAAAAGCGCGTTTTTCGGGGGGAACGAGATAAATTACCTTTCCCTCTAAAGTAATGATGGCATGATAACTAGCTTGGATATTTTCATCATCATGGGGTGTTTGAAAAAAATTAATAGCACTGGCAGTAGAATTAGTGGTTTCATGAAGAACTATAATTGGCTGATGGCTAAAGGATACACCATTAACATCTGTCAAATAGCGATCGCCATAATTACTAGGATCAACTTTCGCCTGTGCTAACTTAGGTCTATACTTGATAAATGCTTTAGTTGTTGCATATAGAATAGGAATTTGATTTATTTTATTTTGTTGTGTCGTGATTGCTGATTGTAATTGTGCTGGTGGATATTGTAAATTTAACGATGTTATATCTTGATTTTTGATCTGTTTAGCAGCCCCAATCAATACAGTTATAATCAGGGTAGCTAACATCAGAAAAATCAGAATTATTCTCGTTACCCAGTCTCTAAATCTCATAATTTTTTTAATATATAGCGATATATACTTGAATCAGATCCAAAATTTACTTAAAAAACTATACACTAAAAGACTTTGAAATCTGTTCGCTGTTCCCTACTATAGCAATACTCAATAAAATATGAACAGGTCTTTTTCTCTACCTCTGCGCTCTTAGCGCTCTCTGCGGTTCGTTTTAAAAATTCTGTTCATAAATCAATACTTTGTCCAGATTTGTAACAGTCAACACCCAACAGTCAACCGTCAATAAAAAATATTTTAAAGTTCACAACTATCCAGACGAGAGAAAAGATTACAACCGACATAACAGGACAAATAGACAGAGAATTTCACATTTTTAAATAATTCCCAAGTTCTTCTTCCCCAATACCAACCACCCTTAACAGGTAGATGTCCTGCTGGTGCTGTCAGATCGAAAGTAATATTATTATAATCATTTAACCATCTTGCTCCTGGTCTCCAACCGACAATATCCCCAAATTCATTTTCTATGGAGTCTCTAAAAAAACGATTTCCTTTACAACTTTTATAAATTTGATTTTGGACAGAAAAACCAAAACGTCCATTGCTATATTTTACCCATAAACTATCAATTGCGTGTAGGTCTTGACAAGGGAATTTAGAAATAGGTTCTTCTGCTAATAATAAACCTTCTTTTTCTCTTTGTGCTACAGCTAACATAACTCGTGCTGTTTCTTGATCTGCTTCTTGCCATTGGCCGGAGGCGAGTAAATCACGTAAGCGAGTATAATCTGTTGATCCTTGTTTAAAAAATTCTGCCTCGAATGCTGTAACCGCTTTTTTTACGTTAGTCTCTGTGTAAGGATTCAACAATAAATAAGCTTGTTTTTGTATTTGTAATGATTGATCCTGTAAACATTGAACGACTAAATCTAAACCCTGTTCTCCATAATTCAAGGCTTCCTCAATAGCGGCTATTCTTAGCGTTAAATTGCGATTTTGTAACCGTAATTTTACCCCATCCAGACCACCTAAAACCGCTACATCTTTTGTTGATGGAAGCATACCATCCTGAATAGCATCATCTTTTTGGGGTTGTTGGGAATTATTTATCATGAGTTAAGATCTGAGTTAAATGTATGCTGTGTTCAAAATAGCATAAATTATGAAGTAGTTCTCACTATCCTATTTGATTTTTGAACACTGCAAGAGTCAGATCCCCGACTTTTTAGAGAAGTTGGGGATCTTGTTGTTCATACCACGCACATTTAATTACCAGCAGATGTCTATTTATCTTCTAGATCAGGATCATCTCCAATATTACCAGGAAGGGGACTGTAAAAGTCTAGTGGAAATTGAGGAAAGACATCTCCTACACGATTACTGTTATACTTAGACTGTTTTATATTTGGTGTTTCCAGATCACCCAAACGCAACTTGATCTGATTTTCCCCAATAGAGACAACAACGGGGGGAAGAGGAACAGAATTTGGGTTTTGAGCTTGAGATTGTATGGGGAAAGGTAATTGTGAAACAATATTAAGTAATTCTAGGGGGAAAAAAGAATCTAGTGGTGGGAAGAAAGATGGCATTTCTAACCCTGGGGATGGAGATGGAGATGGTGTAGGGGTGGTTGGTTGGGGGTTATTCGTATTATTTGCCGATGTAGTGCTGAGAATTGAGCGGATTTGGGTTTCAGTTAGGTTAAGATTAGCACTGAGCATGAGAGCGATCGCCCCAGCCACATGGGGAGTAGCCATAGAAGTTCCTGTATAATTCGCATATTGATTATTGGGAACCGTCGAATAAACATCAACTCCTGGGGCTGTTACATAGGTAATTTCTTTACTACCAGAACGGTTAGAAAAGTTCGCAAAACTATTATTTTTATCTACAGCACCTACCGCAACACCAGAATTATAGGCATAGCGGGCAGGATAGGATGGCAAGGAATCACCCTCATTTCCGGCTGCCATCACCACAATTACCCCTTTCTTGCTGGCATAGTCAATAGCTGATTCGAGAGTATCATTACTAGAACTTCCGCCCAGACTCATATTAATAATTTTTGCCCCATTATCTACTGCATAATAAATGCCTTTAGCAATGCTGGCATAAGATCCCGAACCCTGGGCATCTAAAACTTTCACAGCCATAATTTTGGCATCATAGGCAATACCAGTTACCCCAATACCATTATTTTCTGCGGCTATAGTTCCAGAAACATGAGTACCATGACCATTGTTATCTAAAACATTGTTGTTACTATCATTAAAATTCCAGCCTTTAGCATCATCAATGTAACCGTTACCATCATCATCTATGCCATTGCCGGCAATTTCTTTACTATTAGTCCAAATATTATTTTTTAAATCTTGATGATTGTAGTCTACGCCAGTGTCTAAAACGGCAACTATTGTACCTTTGCCTGTATAGCCATTATTCCATGCTGTGGGAGCATTGATCAAATCTGTCCCCCAATTGTTGCCACCCAATTTCGGGGCATTTGTCAAGGGAGTAGTACCAGTAGCGTTACTAACTGCTAATCCGGCATTTATTAGGCCATAACCATCCTTGGAATTATAACTGCTAGTTGTAGCCTCAGATGAGTTGGAAACACTATGATTTCCCCAACTGATACTACTATCAATGGGAGTTTGTAAAGGATTAGTTTGATTAATAGCTGTATAATTGATTGCTGTTTGCGGTAGTAATTTTTGTTCAAAATTAGATGACATAAGTATTTAATCCCCCATGAATAAATTTGCCAATACAAGAATTTCAAATTTTCATTTATTCCCCTTGGTTAAGTATTACTATGAATTGGTAGGAAAAAAAGATATTTTAATTACGAATAAAAAATATTTAATCTATGATGAAAAGCTCAAATAATGATGATTTGATAACAAATAGGGTCAGGATTGAACTATAGCAATAGTTTATATATATTAAGTCAGAATCAGGATATCCAGGATTAAAGGAGTTTAAAAATCTCTTCAATATAAACAGGTAAATATGGAAAAACAGAGTCTTCAGAACCATCATGTAAATGATGAGGATAGGTTGCAATTTCAGGATGATGGGGTGCGTTATCCCAACGTTTTATTAGTTCTCTATTTTCAGTTTGCCAATGAAAACTATATTTAATTATTTCTAATTGTCCAGGTTCTATTTTAAAAAACTCAAACATTTCTAAAAAACTACTATCTTTTAATATCACACGATAACGCCATAAACCTTTATCAGTTTGTGCTTCTTCTCTAAGAATTTTAAAATTTACAACTTTTGGACAAAGTGTAATTATAGATTTGATCCAAGCTAAATAATCATCGGCGTTTTTAATATTTTTCATAAGGCTTGTTCCAACTTATGGATTTTTGTTAAAATATCTTTGCGGAGTTCGCATAAACCAAACCATTCAAAAAAATCCATTTCATCCCCTAAATTTCCTGAGTTAAATTGTTCTACAAATTGTTCGGAAGTGAGTTGATATTTTTGCTCAAACTTATCTATATCTAAGTTATATGTAGCTAGTTTTTGACGATGACGAGTTAAAATTAAATTTAGGAGTTGCCCAATAATTCTTTCTAATTCTGTGTTGTCGCTACAGTTTTCACTCAGCAATTCTAATTTTTCTAATATATTCATAATTACATATGCTTTTGGTGAGGTTTATCTTTATTATACACTATCAATCTGATTTTTTTGTCTGAATCAGGATATCCAGGATTAGAGGATTTTCAGGATGTGGTTGTTTATTTGAAGTGGGGATTTTGAGGATTTTTTTGTCTGAATTAGGATATCCAGCATTTTAGGATTTACAGGATGTTGTTGTTTATTTGATGTGGGGATTTTGAGGGTATTTTTGTCTGCATCAGGATGTCCAGGATTACGGGATTTTCAGGATGTTGTTGTTTATTTGATGTGGGGATTTTGAGGGTATTTTTGTCTGAATCAGGATAACCAGGATTACGGGATTTTCAGGATGTTGTTGTTTTATTGTCTATGAGAAATAGAGACTTTGGGATAATTGATAAGATAAATTATCTGTTAAATTCTTAAATTATCTGCTGTTACTTCTTGACTATTACTGTAACTGTATTTTATAATCTTCAAATATTTACAGACAATTCATCAATCACAATCCTGAAAATCCTAAAATCCTGGATATCCTGATTCTGACAATTAAAATTTCAGCATCCCACCAACAACCTATAAATCACAATCATGTAAATTCATGAAAACATTTAATACCCAAAATATAAACTTAGATAAAATCACATACATAATAAATGGCTGTGCAATGAAAATACACCGAACTTTGGGAAATGGTTTTCAGGAGGTTATTTATCAAAGATGTATGGAAATTGAACTTAAAAAATCAGGTTTAGGTTTTGGAAGAGAGGTAGAACAAGTAATTTATTATGAGGGAATTGAAGTAGGAACAAGAAGGGCGGATTTTATAGTTGCAAATCAGGTTGTGGTGGAGTTGAAAGCAGTTATTCTTTTAGAAGATGTTCATTTAGCACAAGCGAAAAATTATTTGGTTGCTTATAATTTTCCTGTGGGTTTATTGATTAATTTTGGTGCGTTAAAGTTGGAATATAAGAAGGTTTTTAATCCTCGATATCAGAGTTAATTTGTCTGAATCAGGATATCCAGGATTGAAGGATTTTCAGGATGTTGTTGTTTATTTGATGTGGGGATTTTGAGGGTATTTTTGTCTGAATCAGGATGTCCAGGATTACGGGATTTTCAGGATGTTGTTGTTTGATTGTCTATGAGAAGTACAGATTTTAGGATGTTAGATAATAAATTATCCGTTAAATTATTTGTTGTTATTTTTTGACTGTTGGTGTCACTGTATTTTATAATGTCTCAATATTTACAGAAAATTCATCAATAACAATCCTGTAAATCCTAAAATCCTGGACATCCTGATTCAGACAATTAAAATTTCAACGGGGAATAATATGTTCAATAGCAAATAACGCTGCACTTGCTTCTTCTAAAGAATGACAGTATTCACAAAGAAATTTTGCTCTTTCTCTGACTAATTTTCTGGTTGTCTCATTAACTGTCATGATTCAGCAATTATTTTTGCATTCAATAAAGTAAAAATCCTGTCCAGTTCTAATATTCCTGCTAGTTCAGCTTCTTCTGTTGTAGTTAACATTCCTGCTTTATTTTTATCAGCAAGTTCTTCTAACCTAGATTGTAATTCTGAAGTGAATTTAAACAAATTCAAATTTCTGACTTTGCTGATTTCAATTCCAGATTCTATCCAGTATGAAGGTTGAATCATTACTTGAATCATCATAGAATTATTTTAATAATTTTGATAACCTTTATATTATAACATAGTCAACAATAAAAATATGGATAATTTAAAATATTTTTTGTCTGATAGCGTGGCGCAAGCCATATCAGGATTTCCAGGATTAGAGGATTTTCAGGATGTGGTTGTTTATTTGAAGTGGGGATTTTGAGGATTTTTTTGTCTGAATTAGGATATCCAGCATTTTAGGATTTACAGGATGTTATAATATTTATAAATTTTCATCAAAATATACAGTTATGGCGATCGCTATTTCCCTGACTCCAGAACTAGAAGCAAGACTACGTGAAAAAGCAACCCAACAAGGAAAAGATATCAGTTTAGTTGCGGCTGAATTATTAAAAAATATCCTAGATTGGGAATTAGAAGATTCACAAGCAGCTATTCAAAGTATTCAACAAGGATTAGATGATTTTGAAGCAGGTCGCTTTCGGTCTTTTGATGATTTTGCCGAAGAACAACGTCGTAAATATAACTTGCCCCGTGAGGTATGAAATACTATATTGATATCTCTAGTGTAGCAGAAGCGGAGGCTGACAAAGCATTTTTACAAATGTCTCAAATAACTTCTCCTGAAAATGCAAGTCAGTGGTATGCAGGGTTACTACGACTAATTGAATCTTTATCAAAAATGCCAAAACGATGTTCTTTAGCTAGAGAAAATGATTATTTTAGTCAAGAAATTCGGCAGATAATTTATGGAAAAGGACGCAACGCATACAGGATAATTTTCACAATTATAGAAGGAGAAAAAATTTCTACAGTTCGTGTTCTTCATATTCGTCATGCAGCACAGCAGACTATAGGTGAAGTTCCTGATGAATTTGAACAAGAATAATATCGCATTTTTGATGAGGTAGTTTCAGAATCAGGATATCCAGGATTACGGGATTTTCAGGATGTTGTTGTTTATTTGATGTGGGGATTTTGAGGATTTTTTTGTCTGAATCAGGATATCCAGGATTACGGGATTTTCAGGATGTTGTTGTTTATTTGATGTGGGGATTTTGAGGGTATTTTTGTCTGAATCAGGATATCCAGGATTACGGGATTTTCAGGATGTTGTTGTTTTATTGTCTATGAGAAGTACAGATTTTAGAATGTTAGATAATAAATGATCCGTTAAATTATTTGTTGTTATTTGTTGACTGTTGGTGTAACTGTATTTTATAATATCTCAATATTCACAGACAATTCATCAATCACAATCTGTCTGAATCAGGATAACCAGGATTAGAGGATTTTCAGGACGTAGTTGTTTGATTGTCTATAAAATATACAGATTTTGGGATGATAGATAAGTTATCACTTAAATTATCCGCTGCTAATTCTTGACTATTACTGTAACTGTATTTTATAATCTTCAAATATTCACAGACAACTTATCAATAACAATCCTGAAAATCCTAAAATCCTGGATATCCTGATTCTGACAATTACAATTTCAGCATCCCACCAATAACTTACAAATAACAATCCTGTACATCCTAAAATCCTGGACATCCTGATTCAGACAATTACAATTTCAGCATCCCACCAACAACTTACAAATCACAATCCTGAAAATCCTAAAATCCTGGATATCCTGATTCTGACAATGACAATTTCAGCATCCCACCAATAACCTACAAATCACAATCCTGTACATCCTAAAATCCTGGATATCCTGATTCTGACAAAAAATATGAATCAGATATTTTTATTATGTTGGGTTGCGTTCCTTGATCTAAGCTAGAAGATGAGCGATGAGCGATCGCACTATAAAATAAATATACATAATCAAATTATACTTTGATATGATATTATAGCATTGGGGGTATTACTTGATTTTTTAAGTAATTTAGCTAGATTTTAAGAAAAATACTACTGATATCCAAACAACCTGTAATTATCTGTTAAAAGGAGTGTAGTAATTGATGTATCCATATAGCCTAAGAAATTTTACAGATATTCGCCAAGATACTCACGAACAAGCTAGATATATTCACTGATTCTGCCAAAATCATATGGATACCCATACATCTAATTTAAAATGGTTTGACTTTATAGATGATGACGCACTAAAAACAAGAATCGCTAAAGAACTTTACGTAGCAAGGTATTTTTGTAAACTTCAGTTTGCCTTTAAACCAGTATGGAATCAAGAATCTTTTGAATTATTTGGTTGTTTAAAATTACAAATTGTTCAATATGGAGGTATTTTTGAAGCAATCATTGTTTATTTTCTACGGAAAAATCTTGATCATGTAGCCGTCAGAAATAAGACTAAAACTCCCGAATATATCCACCAAGAAGGAGCTTTAGCTAAAGGGGTATCAATTCAACAACAAGATAAAAAATCAGGTCAAATAGAATCCTTATATTTGTGTAAGAAAAAAGAATCTTATAAGAATGTAGAACTTTTAAGAATGGAAGAGAAATTAGAGGCTGCTGTTGAAATAGGAATTATCTCTGATCAGACTAAAAAGTCAATACTCAACATTTATAATTTAAGAAACTCTGTACATATTCAGAAAGCTGCAAAAAATGAAATTAAATTAGAAATTGATCATTGCAAAAACGCATTTTATACGTTTTGGAAATTTTTGAAAGAAATAAGAAAATATTTAGAATACTCAGAAACACCAGAAATGAAAGAAGAAGAAGAGAGAATTAAATCTGAATTTGAAGAAAGTATTAATTCCTTAAATCAAAAGAATGTAACTAATTCAGAGATAGAAATGTTAGTACCAGGTTTTGAATCCTTATAAAAGTAAAGAAGATACATTATGTTTCAGAAGCAATTAGAAATAATTTGTGTTTTAGGAATTATCGTAGCCTCTAATACTATTTTTCCTAGTCCTGGCTTATCACAAACTCCAACAAACTCAAATAAATGGATTATTTCGAGTATAGAAACTTCAGATAAAGTAGATATGGGTTGTGCACCTAAGAGTAATCAATCTCGAATACTATCAAGTCCGAATCCTAATGATATTCATCCTAACTGGAAAGGTGAAAGCTATATTGGAATGTCTTGGAGTTTAATAGCAAAACAAATTATTAATAACGATACAGGTATTTATCTGAAAGGTGATTTATATTCACCGAGAGGAGGATTAATAAATGAAAATATATTCGCTATAGAAAATGAATGGAATTGTAATTCAAATTGAAAGATTCCGTAGGGTGCGTTAGCGTCAGCGTAACGCACCTTATTCACAATCAAAACGGTGCGTTACATTTCATTAACGCACCCTACAATTAATTAACTATAAGCCTCCATCGGTAAACAAGAACAAACAAAATTCCTATCCCCAAAAGCAGCATCTATTCTCCCCACACTTGGCCAGAACTTATATTCCTTATTCCAAAGTGCAGGATAAGCAGCTTGTTCACGGGAATAGGGATGATTCCACTCACCAACAATCAAACTTTCCGCAGTGTGAGGGGCATTTTTCAAAAGATTATCGTGAATATCCATTTTACCAGATTCAATTGCGGCAACTTCCTCACGAATCGCAATCAAAGCATCACAAAATCTGTCTAATTCCTGTTTAGATTCACTTTCCGTTGGTTCTACCATAATTGTCCCAGCAACAGGCCAAGATACAGTAGGTGCATGAAAACCATAATCCATTAACCGCTTCGCAACATCATCAATTTCAATCTGCGCTGATTTCTTCAAACTTCGCAAATCTAAAATACATTCATGTGCCACTAAACCATTTTTTCCCTGATACAAAACCGGATAATATGATTCCAATTTCTTAGCGATGTAATTAGCATTCAAAATGGCAATTTTGGTTGCTTCTGTTAACCCATCTGCACCCATCATGATAATATACATCCAAGAAATCACCAAAATACTTGCACTACCCCAAGGTGCAGCAGAAACAGCACCCAAATCACCACCCATTCTCACCACAGAATGTCCTGGTAAAAAGGGGACAAGGTGGGAAGCGACACCAATGGGACCCATACCGGGACCACCACCACCATGAGGAATACAGAAGGTTTTGTGTAAATTCAAATGACAGACATCTGCACCAATATCACCAGGACGACAAATACCTACTTGGGCATTCATATTAGCACCGTCCATGTAAACTTGTCCACCGTGAGAATGAATTACCGCACAAATTTCTTGAATTGCTTCTTCAAATACCCCATGGGTTGATGGATATGTCACCATTAAAGCTGATAATTCATGACTATGTTTTTCAGCTTTGGCTTTTAAATCTTCAACATCAATATTACCATGATCATCACAAGCAACTCCTACTACTTTCATTCCACACATTACCGCACTCGCGGGATTTGTACCATGGGCAGATTGCGGAATTAAACAAACGTTTCTGTGTCCTTCTCCCCGATTTTGATGATATTCATGAATTACCAAAAGTCCCGCGTATTCACCTTGAGAACCTGCATTTGGTTGTAAGGAAATTCCCGCAAAACCTGTAATTTCTGATAACCATGCTTCTAGTTGTTGGAAGAGGATTTGATAACCTCTAGTTTGGGAAATTGGCGCAAAAGGGTGTATTTTCCCAAATTCTGCCCAAGTGACGGGAATCATTTCCGAAGTTGCGTTTAATTTCATGGTGCAAGAACCCAAGGGAATCATTGAAGTTGTTAATGATAAATCCTTGCTTTCTAGTTGATGTAAATAACGTAATAATTCTGTTTCTGAATGGTAACGGTTAAAAACTGGATGGGTGAGATATTTACTTTGACGTGATAACTGAGAATGGGAAATTGGTAATTCTTCTACAGTAAAAGGTAGTTGATCTTTGAGTGCGAAAATTTGCCAAAGATCAATTAAATCGTCTTCTGTAGTAGTTTCATCTAAGGAAATACCTACAGTTGAATTGTCAAAAATTCTCAAGTTGATATTTCTCTCATGTGCAGCGTCGAGAATTGCTTCTAATTTGGTATTTCCTAATTCTACCCGCAAGGTATCAAAGAAGTTTTCTGAACTGATTTTATAACCTAACTTTTGCAAACCTGCGGCTAAAGTTGCGGTAAGTTCATGGATATTTTGGGCGATCGCTCTCAGTCCATCAGGTCCATGATAAACTGCATACATACTCGCCATTACTGCCAATAAAACCTGCGCTGTACAAATATTACTGGTGGCTTTATCTCTGCGGATATGCTGTTCACGGGTTTGTAAGGCTAAACGGTAGGCAGGTTTACCATGAATATCTTTTGATACCCCCACAATGCGCCCTGGAACGAGCCGTTTATACTCTTCCTTGGTGGCAAAATAAGCAGCGTGTGGTCCCCCAAATCCCAGGGGAATACCGAAGCGTTGGGTGCTGCCTACTGCTATATCAGCGCCTAATTCACCGGGGGGTGTGAGTAATGTTAAACTTAAAGGGTCTGCGGCTATTGTCACCAATGCACCCTGAGCATGGGACTTTGTGATAAAATTGCGGTAGTCGTAAATTGTACCCTCAGTTGCGGGATATTGGAGAACTGCACCAAAGATAGTTTCGGTAAAATCAAAGGTTTGATGATCACCGATAATGATGTTTATACCTAAAGGTTTTGCGCGTGTTTGCAAAACATCAATGGTTTGAGGATGACATTCACTAGAAACAAAATAGTTATGGGATTTATTTTTGCAGACTCCATAACTCATACTCATGGCTTCTGCGGCTGCTGTCCCTTCATCAAGTAAAGAAGCGTTAGCAATTTCTAAACCCGTTAAGTCAATAATCATGGTTTGGAAATTTAACAACGCTTCTAAACGTCCCTGGGCAATTTCTGGCTGATAAGGGGTGTATGCTGTATACCAACCGGGATTTTCTAAGATGTTGCGTTGAATGACTGCGGGGGTAATACAGTCATAATACCCCATGCCGATAAATGAGCGATAAACCTGATTTTTATCGGCTATTTGCTTTAATTTGGCCAATGCTGCAAATTCGCTTTGTGCTGCTGGTAATTTTAACTCCTGATTAAAGCGAATTGTTTCGGGTACTGTTTTATCAATCAGATCATCAATGTTAGTAAATCCTAACACTGCCAGCATTTGCTGAATATCATCAGGGTTTGGTCCAATGTGTCTTTCGGCAAAGGTGCTGAGTTTTTGACTGTTGTTAGCCGAAATTTGAGGACGTGGGGGATTAGCTACCACAAATTGTTCTCCAAATGATACAGTTTAATATATTGTAATGATTATTGCCCATAAGAGATTTGACACTCCCCGGTCTAAAGACACGGGGATTCTACATTCATCGTCAAAACTTGCTCAACCAGGTTTGCACCAAGTAGAGTAGAGGCTTCAACTCCTGTAGCGTTACTTTGGGGATGCCCTCCCC
>JACCDP010570570.1_pt1 | contig 26265 bp, 22 predicted proteins | sample 7445841 | NCBI WGS metagenome assembly JACCDP01 (sample SAMN15323441, study PRJNA562643) | freshwater metagenome | isolation source: river surface water | place: USA:Blue River Watershed | collected 2017-08-17 | reverse complement strand
CTTCAAGAGACTTTATCAATATTGCTAAAGGCTTTTAATTAAAGGCTCCAAACCAATAATTTGTTGTCGACGTAAAGGTGCTCAAGAAAGACTGTTTTTTGAGTGGTTTCAGTCTGAATTATGCCCTTCAATTGCGGTTGATTTTGAACGCTTAAATGGGTCTTAAAGTCAAGGGCCTTCTCGGCGTAAATTTTATATAATACTTCTTTAGCAGACCACACCAACAAAGCCATTTCTGGTTTACCTTCTGGGTCAATATCACTTGGGCTTATGAATTTGCTGGCCAATTTTAGAATATTAGGTCTTGGAAATTCTATATCAATGCCAATATTGCTGGCTTCTGGATTGGTATCAATGTATACACTTACCCAGTTTTTAGAGTGACTAATTGAGATCTTGCTTTGAATTTGATCTAATAGGGGCTGCCCTTTGGGAGAGTATGCGAGCAAATTGTCAATCTTTTTGTTCAACAAATGATTGATTAAAAAGCGCGTGCAAGCCTTGCATAATTGTTGTTCTTCGAGCAGTGTTTGATCGGGATGAATTGAAATTTTTTCTAAAAAAAAACTTAAAGGTTCGGAGATTTCCCAAACCGCTAGTTTCTTTGTAGCATCAATTTGTTTTTCAAGTCTAAGTGGCATGCCAATTAATGTTGTAAAAATACGCGAGTTTATAGCACATACACAAGCAGTTTATACGCTGTGTTTATCAGGTAAGCCTTTGGGATTTTACAGTGCTGGCGCTGACGGACAAATACTTGAATGGGAAGGAAGGTCCAATGAAGTCGTCAGGTTGGCTCAATGCAGCTCAGCTGTATATGCATTGGCTAAGTTTAATCAGTATTTATTAGCCGGTTGTAGTAAAGGGCAGTTGTACCTCTATGATGGTGCCCTTGTCAAATGTATTCAAATGGCCGCTGCTCCGATCTTTGATATTTTAGCCTTCAAGGATCAATTGCTCATTGTTCAAGGCAATGGCACTTGCACAGTTTTCAATTCAGCATTAGAACCGATAAAAACCATTGTCGTTTCAGATAAACCATTGCGTAAAATAGTGCTGCATCAAAATCAAATATATTTTTGTGGAAGCAAAGGGCTTGTTTATCAATTTGATGAGAACTTAAATCCAATAGGCTCCTTGCCAATAAACGACACAACCTTATTTACCATGGCATATGATTCAATCAATCAATTGGCTTTTGTGGCAGGTAGATCTGGGCAACTCATGCGTTTCAATCAAGAGGGAGTGATTGAAATGGTCCAAGCCCATAGTGGCACTATTCATGATTTAGCATTGTCTGAAGACGTTCAATTATTAGCCAGCGCCAGTATGGATAAGAGTATTCGATTATGGCAGCCTAATCCACTCAAATTGCTTAAAGTGGTAAATTACGATAAACAAAAAGCCCATCAGAATTCAGTGAATAAAATTTTGTGGTTTGAAAAAAACAATTTTATTTCGTGCAGCGATGACCACACAATTCAGTGGTTTCAAATACAAGAATCATGATTTTAACAGATTACCAAATACTCGATGAGATTGAAAAAGGATCCATTTTAATTGAACCATTTAGAGCAGATTGTTTAGGCACTAATAGCTATGATGTGCATTTAGGTCGTTACTTAGCCACCTACAAAGACAGAGTGCTTGACGCTAAAGCTCACAATAAAATTGATCATTTTGAAATTCCACAAGAGGGCATTGTTTTACAACCAGGCACTTTGTATTTGGGTGTAACAGAAGAATACACAGAAACCCATAACCATGTGCCTTTTTTAGAAGGCAAAAGCAGTACAGGTCGTTTAGGTATAGATATTCATGCCACGGCTGGTAAAGGCGATATTGGTTTTTGCAATACTTGGACACTTGAAATCAGCGTGTCTCAGCCAGTAAGAGTTTATGCTGGTATGCCAATTGGGCAATTGATCTATTTTGTAGTGAATGGTGAGGTTAAAACCATGTATAACAAAAAGAAAAATGCCAAATACAACACCCGCACCATACGTCCAGTTGAAAGTATGATGTGGAAGAACAAATTCTAATTAGAAGTTAAATTTTAATGTAGGCGTCTGTAATAGATTGCTAACATGTAATTGCCTATCAATGATTTGTATGGTATAATACATCGAATCAGGTTGAATGCCAGGATAGGGCAGTGCTTTAATTTTAAGGGTAATATCGCCAAAAATAGCTTTGTTTTTTCCTGTTGGGGTAATGTTGCCAATGCGGTCATTAAAGTTAACCGAATCGTTGCTTAAAGGGATGGCAATTTTCTGCGCAACACCATTGTCAACTCGGTAAACATTCACTAATAAATTGTAAAAATAAGGGCTGCCGTAATTGAATGGGGCTGCAGTATCTTCAGAAGATAAGCCAATGTCACCATCGCCATCGGTATAATGAAAACTGATTTCAACAGCTGAGTCTTTGCCGTTTAATTGGAACTGTTTGGGGCTTTCATTTAAGCTGATAACAGGTTCATTGGGGAAATTAAATTCAGTGGTTTGGCAAGCAGCCAATACTAAAAAACCAAATATTTTAATATATTTTTGAACCATGTCTGTGCGTGAATGGCAAAGTCAATTATTGCATCTGCATCCTGAGCAATTTGAAGCAGTCGCCTTAGAGGTTTTTGCTTATCAATATGAACATTGCTCTGTGTATAGGCATTACCTCAATCACTTGTCATTCGATCGTTCAAAAGTACTTGATTTCAATCAAATCCCCTATTTGCCCATTGCTTTTTTTAAACAGCACCAAGTTTCAAGCGGCGCTTTTGAGGCTGAAACCGTTTTTGAAAGCAGTTCAACTACAGGTATAGGCGTTAGTAAACACTTCGTTAAAGACTTGTCATGGTATAAACAGGTGTTTACCGCTGCTTTTGACTTTCATTTTGGCGCTTACCAACAATACGCTCATTTGGGTTTATTGCCGAATTATTTGGAGCGATCCAACTCCTCTTTAATTGTTCAAGTCAATCACTTTGTTCAAAGTACACTCCCCTTAGGCTCACAGTTTTATTTGTATGATTGGGCAGCTTTATTGAAGCAAATCCAGGCCAACAAGAGTCGTCAAATTCCTACTGTTTTATGGGGCGTGTCATTTGCCTTACTTGATTTAGCAGAATCTCACTCGGTTGATTTGTCACATTGTATTATCATCGAAACAGGAGGCATGAAAGGCCGTCGTAAGGAAATCACCAGACAAGAATTGCATGGTGAATTGTGTAGCGCATTTAACACAAAAAGCATAGCAACTGAATATGGTATGACAGAACTCATGTCTCAAGCCTATTCAAAAGCCAATGGACAATTACTCTGTCCACCCTGGATGAGGATTCAGATCAGAGAAATGAATGATCCATTTACAGTTTTAGGTCCAGAACAACATGGGGCCATCAATATTGTTGATTTAGCTAATTTCAATACTTGTGCTTTTATTGAAACATCTGACTTAGGTAAAAAACATGCCAATGGCTGTTTTGAAGTCTTAGGGAGAATGGATTATAGTGATACCCGTGGTTGTAGTTTAATGCTGTCATGATTAAGGCTTTAATAGGAGAATTGAAAAATTACCTCAGGGCATTCTCTCTAACACAAGGTTTGTTGTTACTCGCTTTTGCCACTATCAGTGTCAGTTTAAATCATTACTATCACATCGAAAAGCAATTGCATCAACTTGAATTTTGGCCCAGTCTAGCTGGTTTCTTTCTGATGTATGCCATTCATGTTTATGTTGGTTTGTGCCTTGTCTTGCCAACTATTCATTTAAGCGGGATAAAGGCCCAATGGCGCATGCATTTGCTTTGGCTTTTAGCCTGTTTGTTGTTTGCTTTTAGGGCTTGTTTTACCTATCACGGCGTGTGGATTGAAGCTGTTTTTGGGGCAGAGCAAGCGCTGTTAAAATTCAGGGTATTTAACAATGTGTTCAGGGCCTTGTATTGTATTGTGCCGGTCTTTGTAATTTGGCTTATTCATGAATCAGATCATCAACATTTTTATGGGTTAAAACCCTTGAAGTCGCAATATAAATTATATGCCTACCTGCTGTTAGCTATGTTGCCACTGATTGCATTAGCTGCTTGTAATCAATCATTTTTAAGTTACTATCCAAGAGCCAACAAAGTACTTGAAGTGGGCGGTACTTGGCTTGATTTGTGTTTGTATGAATTGTTTTACGGGCTTGATTTTGTTTCTATAGAGTTGTTTTTTAGAGGTTTTATGGTCATTGCGTTTATTCGCTATGTTGGTATATATGCAGTGTTGCCCATGTCATTAATGTATATGTCTATTCATTACGGGAAACCTACAGGAGAAGCCATCAGTTCATTTTTTGGAGGCAGTCTTTTAGGGGTAATGAGCTTTTATAGTCAATCAATTTTGGGGGGTATTTTCGTGCATATTGGTATAGCCTGGGGTATGGAAATAGGGGCCAGTATTGCACATGCTTACAAATAATACAGCACTGAAATAAATAAGAATAAACTAATTATCTTCGCGGTATGAATAAAGTAGTAGCCAATGCAGAAGAAGCCATAAAAGATATTCAAGATGGCGCTGTGATTATGTTAGGCGGCTTTGGATTATGTGGTATTCCTGAAAATTGTATTGCTGCCTTGGTTAAGAAAGGTAGTAAAGAGTTAACTTGTATAAGCAACAATGCTGGTGTTGATGATTTTGGCATTGGTCTGATGTTGCAAACCAAACAGGTTAAGAAAATGATTTCTTCCTACGTTGGTGAAAATGCAGAGTTTGAACGTCAATTGTTATCTGGTGAACTTGAGGTTGAATTGATCCCTCAAGGTACTTTAGCTACTCGTTGTATGGCTGCGGGTTATGGTATGCCAGCGGTATACACGCCAGCAGGGGTTGGTACTGAAGTGTCTATTGGTAAAGAAACTAGAGTGTTTAACGGCAAAACCTATTTATTAGAACATGCTTTCGATGCAGATTTTGCTATTGTAAAAGCCTGGAAAGGCGATACACATGGCAATTTGATATTTAAAGATTCAGCTAGAAATTTTAATCCATTAATGGCCATGGCCGGAAAGATTACCATTGCAGAAGTGGAAGAATTGTTGCCAGCTGGCGCGTTGAATCCCAATGACATTCACACACCAGGTATTTACGTTCACAGGATTTTTAAAGGTCAAGACTACGAAAAACGCATAGAGCAAAGAACCGTAAGACCAGCCAAGTAATTAATTTGCTGCAAGACATTCAAATTCAAGGAACAGAAGATGGCAGTGCTACATTGTATTTGCCAAGCTTATTAGAAACCTATCATTCCAATAAAGGCGCCATAGGGGAGAGTTGGCATGTGTATATTCAAAATGGTCTTTTGCCGAAATTATCTGAGACCTCTTCTTTAACTATTCTTGAAGTTGGATTCGGTACTGGATTAAATGTTCTGCTAAGCCTTGAAGCGACTTCCGAACTTCACTCGATTCGGATGATGTCATTAGAGCCTTATTTGTTAAGCTTGCCATTATTAGCATCCTATTACCAACATTTTGAACAGGTGCCAAAGCACTTAAGTTCTTTGCCCACCCTGTTGGCTAGTGAGCAAATGCAGGCCATACAAGCAGGGTTCCAATTTCAATTAATACCATCGAAATTAGAAGACTTAAGTAAAACTCAAATGGCTTTTGATGGCCCTATTGATTTGGTTTATTTTGATGCGTTTGCACCTTCTAAACAACCTGAAGTATGGCAAATAGAATGTTTTAAAAAACTCTATGAATTAATGGCCCATAAAGGCAGATTGGTGACCTACTGTGCACAAGGACAATTTAAAAGACATTTAAAACAAATTGGGTTTGAGGTTTATAATCCACCAGGGGCATTCGGGAAACGTGAAATGACGGTTGCCATAAAGCCTTAATTCATGTAATATTGTAGCTATGGAACTTCAACTGATAGATATCGGTAAACGTTATGCCAATCATTGGTTGTTCCGTCATGTGCAAATGTCATTAACAACTGGCGATGTGCTCTCTGTTCAAGGTGGAAATGGTTTTGGGAAATCTACCCTCATGCAAATACTTTATGGCTTTATAGAGCCTAGCGAAGGACAAGTGGTAATTGATGGGAAAGCAGATTTTAAGGCCAATCAATTGTTTAGTTATACTGGTCCTTATATGGAGTTGCCTATGTCATGTTCCATCGAAGAAATTCATGAGTTGTATAGCAAAGCCAATAAAATTGCTTTATCACTAGAGGCCTTTTATGACTATACCCAACTTAAGTTCTCAAAACAAAGCCCAATACAGTTCATGTCTTCAGGGCAAATACAAAAACTAAAAACAGCACTTTGTTTTTGTAGTACTTCTCCAATTCTTTTGTTAGATGAGCCTCTGAGCAATATTGATCAAGCAGGTGAATTATGGTACAAAAATTGTCTTAACAACCTTAACAATAAAATTGTCGTCATAGCAGGTAATTATGAACAAGAATTTTCTAGTGCCAAGCACCATTTGGATCTTAAACAGTATAAAACCTTCTAAGATACTCTTTTGTCTTATAGGGCTTCTATTCCTTCATTTGCATGTAATCGCTGCCAAGCCCAAAAGTAATCAGGCTAAACAGATACAGCAACACAATGCCTTGAAATTAAAGCAATCTGTTTATATGGGTTTAGATACATTATTTTGCTCAGGTAAGCCTGTCGCCATAGCACACCGTTTGGTCAATGTCAATAACCAAGAACGCTATGAATTGTTGGCTTTCTCAGATAAGCATAGAGCCATGTTAATTGATTCAAGTCAAAATACCCAAAAACAAACCCTTTACAACTTTCAGTTTCCAAGTTTGGCAATGTCTTGTTCGGCATTAAAAAAACCAACTTGGTTCAATGTGGCATCTGCTGTATGTCAATACCAGTTAATGACTCCTTTTGGAATAGATACCACAAGAGCAGAGTTGTTTTTAACCTTAAACGGAACATCGGCCAAGCAAATACCTTTAAAAGTTGATTCGCTTCAAGTGCCATATGAAAAACGTTACATTGTTAAACGCAATTTACAAGCACCCTTAACCTACTCTGAAGATCAGGTGGCTCAAGATGGTCAATTGATTGCAAGATGGGAGGAAAACATCGTTCAAAGTCCACAGGGAGATCTATTACAACTAACTATTATTAATTCATTGGGCGCTGATATTGCAACTGCATCTAGGGGGAAAATCTTGAATTCACAAGGTACATACACCTGGCATATTTTGACCCATAAAGATTTAAAATTTCATTCAACTGAATTGAAATCAGAAGGGGAGTTGGGAGAATTGCTTCAATTCTTAATTCAAAAGCAATATTTATAACGCAACAAAAAAGCGCCTCGTTACCTTAGCGCTTTTATAGTATTAACAATTAACTGAGCTTAATCTTGAGTAGGATTGTCTGAAGAGTTGTTGAATTCCCTTGGTTTGGCAACAGTAACAATCATTTTGCGACCGCTCAATTCACTGCCGTTTAAGGCTTCGATAGCATTGTTCCCATCTGATTCATTAGCCATCTCTACAAATCCAAATCCTTTGCTGCGTTTTGTCTCAGGGTCTCTGACTATTTTAGCGCCAATGACTTCGCCGTGGGCCAAAAATACTTCCTTTAATTCTTCAGTTCTTAATCGATAGTTTAGGTTTCCAATGTAAATTCTCATGTCTGTTTTGTCGTTTGAAACAAAACTTCAAGATTCTCTTTGGATTAAAAAATGCAAGTTAATTTCAGTGGTAAAAAAGAAGCGCAACTAATTGATATACAATTTGTTGCGCTTTGTTTTGTGGATAGTCTAAAAAACCTTACTTTGAGTCTAAAGCAGACTTTATCGACGAAAGTATAAAATTTCGATGTTCTTTGCTGTTTTTCGTCGACGAAGGTAAAGCTGCTGTCAATGATTTTTGAATTGACAATAATTGAGCATGTGCTTTAGATTTTGAAATGGCGTCATAAACACCTGATTGATAGATGAATACCAAAAATTCAACATACTCTGCTTGTAGGTTTTGTCGATAAGTATTTACATCAGAATTAAGGTCAGCATCAAAAATGGCTGAGGTTAAGTCTCTAAAGACATCTGATAATTCATATTGATTGCCATACAATTTACTATCAGTGATTCTTTGTAAAGTATTAGGATGTAAAATATGGGTTAATACGCTGGTTTGAATATTCAAAACACGCTTGTGAAGTTTTGGATCTTCACCAGAGCTAAAGAAATCAAAACCTCTTCTTTGCATTTGTAAATAGTTGGCCAAATCTTTTGGAACTTCCATGGCATTGGGGGCAAATACTTGCTCAGTCAATAGTTTCATAGCTGCTTTTTGAGTTGCTAACGGCACAGCAGTTAATGGTTGTTGATTGGTAGTTTGATTGCTAAAACTGCGGTCTACATAAACCCCGCCGATATACCTTGAAACCACACCAGCTTGAACTCCCCATTCAGCACTTAGAACTAAATAATTGCTTCTCAACTCATGGTAACTTCTGTCTGAATGACCATAGTTACTCATTAATTGGCTTTGTAATTGTTTGATTAACTCAATGCGTTCTTTGGCAAAACTCACTGCGTCATTACTCATGTCACCAATCATCACTCTTGGGTCTATGCCTTTTCCAGGTGCGCGCATGTCGTCTGCATCATTGCCAAAACACAAGGCAGGATCAGTGCTTCTGTTTAGAATTTGTTTTCTGGTCTTAAGGTCTTCTGTTGAGTCCTTAGCTTCGTAGTACCCAAATTCAATCGCCCACATGTCATATGGTCCAGGTCTGTCAGTGTAGTATTGGCATTTTTGTCCTTTGCGGTTGCTGAAATTTACTGCAGGGTAATCCATCACACTGCCAGTTAATCCAATTGCTTTGGTTTTATTGATGTCGTATAAGTCGTTTACACTGTGCAATTGGGTAGCCTTCATGTTGTGGTTGAGTCCTAAGGTGTGTCCTACTTCATGTAATACTAAATAGTATAAGGCTTCTTTTAAAAACTGATCAACTTCTGCTTCGCTTGCTTGTTGAGCGGTTAATGCTTGAAGACCCAATAAATTTTGCATGTGTAGTTGATCACCAGCAGTACAAGCATATCCTAAATCTTGATGTTCTTTGGATGCTTCAATTAGCATATCAAGACCTGCCTGATCAAATACTTTTTGAGACTTTAAGCGGTTGGTTATAAATACCCATTCAAACATGATGTCAGCACCTAAAATCTCTCCTGTTCTAGGATTAACGAAACTAGGGCCATAGCCACCAAATGGAGGCTCTGGGCTACTGGTCCATCTCAACACATTGTAACGAATATCTCCAGCATCCCAAGTGGCATCATCTGGTTGTTCTTTTATTTCTATAGCATTTGAGAATCCGGCCTTTTCAAAAGCTATGTTCCACTGTAAAATGGCCGCTTTAATCGTTGGTCTTAAATCTTTTGGAGTGGTGTTTTCTATCCACCATGTAATTGGTTTAACGGGGTCAGATACCGCTGCGTTGGGGTCTTTTTTAGTCAAGTCCCATTTGTGAATCAAATCGCGATAGTTCAATGCATCTGTGGTGGTCATGTCGTTCACTTGTGTTAAGAAATAACCTACTCTTGGATCGTCTAAGCGCGGCTTAAAATTGTTTTTAGGCATCTCGATGAAACTGTGTTGCAAGAGAATTTCCATGTAACGACCATCCGTAATAGCATCGCTGCTACTGCCTCTTGATGATGGATCATCATATACGTATTTGACAACTACATCCGTGTTTTCAGGATAGTTTTTAACTTGATGGTATTTGGTTTTACTTCTGCTTAGTTGACCAAGATTAAACATGCCTGGGAAAAAACTACTTTGTTTGATTTGGTATAAAGCTTCAGACAAAAAGAGGTTGTCTGCCTCAATTAAATATTCCCCTTTAACTTCATCAGCAACAACTATTTTTTCACTAGCCATTACAGCGTTGGTGATGTTGGCATCTTTTGCTTTAGCGATTGCATTTTGAGGATCAAAGTAGAAGTTTGAATTTTGAGTTGTGAATTCAATTTGATTGAAATACCTATTGATGGTAAAGACTTTATTGTCTCTGAAGGTGCCTTTATTATGGCCTGTGGTGGTGTTGCCGTTTTCAACATAACTAAAATAAATAAACTCTTTGTTGAATTGACTGCGTTTAACCAACATCATCACAGACCCGTTTGTGGTATCTCTGTATAATGTGAACAAGCCTTCGATTTTTTTACATTTTTTAACTTTGTCAGCAATGCTTGCAACAGGAATGGTTGGTTTTACAGGCTCTGCTGCCTTTTTCTTTTTCGCCTCTGCAAGATTAACCTGCATGCAAAGCAGCAAGCAAAGTGCGGTGATTGGTTTTTGAAAGTTCATATGCGATTCAAATAAAATAAAGGGCCAAATTAACCAATTTTATTCGAAAAGAAAATTCATGAAATCCTTTAATTTTGTTGTGTGAAACTTAAAACCAATTTAATCTTGTCTTTGTCATTAGCCATTATTGTGACAGTAGTTGTGATGGCCAATAACCGCAAAGCCGAAACCTTCAAACTGCCTACTTTGTTGAATTTAGACAGCAGTAAAGCAGCTCAGAATCTAGGTAAAAATAAAATACTTATTGTGTCTTATTTTCAAACTTGGTGTGGCGATTGTGTTAAAGAGCAGCCTCAATTACAACAACTAAAGCAACGTTATAATGATACCCTAGAAATCTTAATGGTATCTGATGAACCTTTATCCAAAATTGCGGCCTTTAAAGCCAGATTTCAATCAGGTTTGAATTTTTATCATTCCACTCAAAAGTTAAAAGCAGATTTAGGCGTAAGCGCATATCCAACCACTTATTTGTTGGATAAAAAAGGAAAAATACTATTGAAAAAAGTGGAGGGCATTCAATGGTATACGCCCGAGGTGATGACTTTGATTAATCAAGCCATTAAATAAGGGATTGAAAGCCGTTAATAAACTCTGTGGCGTTCATTTTTTTCTTGCCTTCAACTTGTAATTCTAAAATTTCAAGACAATAGTCAGCACAGTGCACTAGTAATTGGTGTTTATTGGCCATCTCAAATTGACCGGGGTTAGAACTCGGGAGGCTGGTCAATTGGCTTTTGTGTATTTTAATGTTTTTGTCTTTGTGAAGGCAATAAGCGCCTGGATAAGGAGATAAACCCCTTATCAAATTATGGACTTTAATGGCAGGTAGGGCCCAATGAATAAGACAGTTATCATTGTTGAGTTTGGGTGCATGAGGGAATTCTCCAGCTTTCTGTGGCTTAAATTCGTATTGATCTTGCTCAATGCAATCAATTGATTCGGCTACTATTGCTGCTCCAGCTTGCATCATTTTGTCGTGTAAGCTACCAGCGTTGTCTTCTAATAAAATGGGCATATTGACTTGGCGGATAATATTGCCTGTATCAATTTCATGTTGAAGGATAAAGGTAGTTAAGCCTGTTTCGGTTTCGCCGTTAATAATGGCCCAATTGATTGGCGCAGCTCCTCTGTAGGCTGGCAATAAACTCGCATGCAAATTCATACTACCCAGTCTGGGCATGTTCCATACTTTTTCAGGTAACATTCTAAAAGCAATCACAATTTGCAAATCAGCATTGAATGATTTTAAGGCAGATAGGAAATCTTCTGATTTCAGTTTCTCAGGTTGCAAAACTGGGAGGTTGTATTTTTCTGCAATTTGTTTGACAGCAGATGTATGTGCTTTTAATCCTCTTCCGGCAGCTTTATCCGGCGCGGTAACAACGGCCACAATTGGCTTATTTTGTAGGATAAGTGCTTCTAAAATGGTGGCGGCAAACAAGGGCGTGCCAAAAAATATGATGCGTTCAATTTGCTGCATTGCTAATGCAAAATAAATCAATTAAGCGCGCAATTCAATGCCACCTATGAATTGGGTTGTAAAAAACAAGCGCAATTCAATTATATTTGTTAAGCATTTGAAAGCCTTTAATACCATAGGATTATTTCTTTTAGTGAATTGTTCTTTAACAATTGCTCAGGCTCAATTGCGATTTACTGAAAACAAAGGGCAATGGTCCAATCCTGCAGCTTTTAAAGCGGATCTCAAGGGTGCGACATTATTTGTTCAATCTAATCAATTAAGCTATTTGTTTTACGATGCTCAACAGTTAAATGCGTATCAACATGATGCGGCTGATTTAAAGTCAATAAAAGCGCATGCAATAAGTATTGAATTTTTGGGTGGCAATCCTAAGGCCATTTGCGAGGGGGTTAATGCTTTTTCAGATTACAGTAATTATTTTAAAGGGAATGAGCCATCAAAATGGCGCCATCATGTAAAGAGTTTTCATGGGGTCTACATCAAAGAATTGTATCCGCACATTGACTATGAGCTTTTAGAATATCAAGGTCAGATTAAATATAATTTTATTTTACATCCTGGTGCTAACCCAAGCCTCATACAACTCAAATACAAAGGGGCCAATAAACTTCAATTAAACAAGGGGCAATTAGAGGTCTTCTATCGCTTTGGTCAATTGACTGAACAAGCCCCAGTAGTATATGAAACCAATAAAGACAACAAACAATACCTAGAGGTTGACTATGTGCTATCTGATTCCATTTTGAGTTTCAAATGGCCAAATCAAGAGCTCATTAAGCACCAAACTATTTTAGATCCTGTTTTAGTATTTTCTAGCTACAGTGGTTCTGGAGCGGATAATTTTGGCTACACGGCAACATTTGATTCATTAGGAAATGCCTATGCAGGAGGTACTGTTTTTGATTTTGGTTTTCCATTAACATTGGGTGCTTTTCAAATGAGTTTTGCAGGTGGAGCAGTTGAATTAGGGAGTATCGGTTATGTTGATAGAGATTGTGGAATTTTGAAATTCAGTAAGGACGGAAAATCCTTGTTGTTTTCAACTTATATAGGTGGAACATTTAATAATGAGCAGCCACACAGCATGGTGGTGAATAATCAAGGGCAACTCATGATAATGGGCACGACGAAGTCTGCTGATTTTCCTATTGGAACGGCGCCAGCTTTTGATGATACCCACAACGGCTTATCTGATATTTTTGTGGTCAAATTGTCATCAGGAGGGGATCAATTATTGGCAGGTACATTTGTTGGCGGTAGCAGTTTTGACGGGCTTAATGGCGATAGACCAAGTAGTACAACAAGCCCATTATTGTACAACTATGCAGATGATTTTAGAGGTGAAATTATAGTCGGACCCAATGATGCTGTGTATGTTGCTAGTACCACCAATTCCATTGATTTTCCTACAAGTGCAGCATTTGATAATGCCTACAATGGTAAACAAGATGGCTGTGTTTTTGGACTAAGTTCAGATCTAAATAATCTTTTGTTTGCTTCTTACATAGGGTCAATTGGAGATGATGCAGCCTATGGCATTGATTTAGGTAGTCATGGGGATGTTTATGTTACCGGGGGGAGTAATAGCAGTAGTTTTTCTTATTCTGTTCCAGGTTTGAAACAAACTAATAATGGTGGTAGAGCAGATGGTTACTTACTTCGAATTGACTTAAATAATTTAGCTTTATTGTCTTATACTTTTATTGGTACATCAGCCTATGATCAATGTTATTTTGTCAAAACCGATAAGTATGGTAAGCCATTTGTTTATGGTCAAACAGAGGGTATTATGACCTCTAGTGCATCTGTATATGCCAATAAAGATGCTAAAATGTTTATTAAAAAACTGGGGTTAAACCTGAATGTCATTGAACTTGAAACCACTTTTGGTGCTTTGAATAAAAGTAAACCAGATTTATCTCCAACGGCTTTTTTAGTTGATGAATGTGAACGGATTTTTATTTCAGGATGGGGTGCTATTAATTTCACTACTGGTTTTACTGGCGGAGGAACTAATAATATGCCTTTTTCAACCGATGCCTATCAAAAAACAACAGACGGCTATGACTTTTATTTAGGTGTTTTTAGTAAAAATCTGGAAAACCTTCAGTATGGAACCTATTTTGGTGGTAAAACCAGTGGAAGCAATACTGCTCACGAACATGTTGATGGCGGTACTTCACGCTTCGACAAACGAGGCATAATCTACCAATCGGTTTGTGCAGGTTGTGGCGGTAATAGTTTATTCCCAACGACTCCAGGTGTTTGGAGTCCTCAAAACAATTCATCCAACTGTAACAATGCGGTCTTTAAGTTTGATTTTGAAAACTTAAATAGAAAGCCAAGCGTTAAAGATTCCTTATACACAGTGCTAGCAACGGATACTTTAAGTTATGATGTGATAGCCTCTGACCCAGATAAAAGTGATAGTCTTAGAATTGTTTTAGAAGGTGGGGTGTTTGACAACCCAAATTTCCCATTACCCTTACCCAAAGTCACTCAAATAGACCGATTGCCGGGGCAAAATGCCATTAAAGCACATATTGTTTGGAACCCCAATTGCGCTCATATTGGTTTAGATACAGTGTTTTTTAATGTCAAGGTCTATGATCAAGGCTGTCCTTCTCAAGACAGTAATACAGCTAAAATTAAAATGTTGGTTAAGGCCCCGCCATTGTCTTTAACCCCAGAAACCGCTTGTTTGTTGTTTTCTGATGATGGCTCTGTCAAATTATCTTGGAAAGCCTTTACAACCGATAAGTATTTTAAGTATGTGCTCTTGTGTAGAAAAAATCCCAGCGGAAGTGTTAAAATTCTAGATACAATATTTTCTAACGGGGCTTCTAGTTTTAAAGATAAACCGCCGTTTGATCCTAAAGTGTTAAATTACCAATACTACATGGTCGCCTATAATATTTGCGGTCAGGCCTATGATCCTGGCGACAGAATCAATACATTGGTGGAATTCAATACGCCAATTGATTCAACCTATTTGCATTATGCTACAGTGGTCAACAACAAGTCGGTGTCTATTCACTGGTTGAAAAGTCAAGAGCCAGATTTTGCATCTTATGATATTTACAGGGCTGATAACATTGCCGGTCAATCTGTAGGCTACAGAAAAATCAAGACAATTTATCAATTGAATGATACAAGTTATGTAGACGATGCGGTTGAAGTTTCTGACAAAAGTTATTGTTATAGAATTGGGATTAATGATCAGTGCAGTCATGTCAGCAAACCAAGTAATGATGCCTGTAATATTGTTTTGACAGGCCAAACTGGAAAATTGTTTTTTGACCTTGATTGGACACCTTACAGAAATTGGATAGGAGGGGTTAAACATTACGAACTCGAGAGAATGGTTGATACAGGCCAATTTAGGAGGCTTGCTAATACCCAAATGTTAAGAACCTATAATGACATAGATTTAGATTTATGGTGGGGTGCCTACTATTATGTGGTGAAGGCTTTTGAAGGACTAAACGCCAATGGGGAAGGCAAAAACGCCATGAGTAGATCGAATGAAATCAGATTGATTCAACCACCATTGGTTTTTGTTCCCAATGCATTTACGCCCAACGATGACTTCAGCAACGATGTTTGGGGTGTTTCTCATGCTTTTGTTAAAACATTTGAAATGAGGGTATTCAACCGTTGGGGTGAAAAAGTGTGGGACAGCCATGATAAAGCCGTTCAATGGGATGGGCAAACCAGAGGCTTGTCCGCTATGAATGATGTTTTTGTTTGGGTGGTTACTTACAAGGGATGGGACAATAAATTTTACACCCAAAAAGGGACAGTGACAGTTATGCCTTAATAGGCGATTAATTTTTAATTAAGCTTTTCATTAAAATTTTTTCAATTGATTTTTTAATTGTCTTTTTAGAGACAATATCTGTCGTTTTTAAAAAAATACAATTTGACAATCTATCGACATTCTTCTTAAACTTAGACCAGTTAATATCACTTGTAAATTACTGAAAAACAAGTTGTTATAATTTTATAGTAGAATAATTCTAAATTGAAATAATTGTGTATAAATACTTTTTAAAGTGAGACATTCCTAGATATATTTGCGGACTAATTAGTATTGTCACATTTCAGTCAAAATCACATGGTTAAAAACCTAAGCCAAAAGACCCTGAAAGTAAAATCAATTGTGTTCACAATTGTTTGTTTACTCAATCTATCCATTTTCTCTAGCAATGCCTTTGCTCAAGAACCTGCAAAACTGTCTGCTCAAGCAACAGAAGGTGAGAAATTATTCAAAGCCAATTGTACTTCATGTCACGCAATGGACATCAAGCAAACAGGTCCTGCTTTGAATGGTGTTCACACCAGACGTTCTGAAGAGTGGTTGCTAAAATGGATTCGCAACAACGAAAAATTTAGAGCAAGCGGTGATAAAGACGCTATTGCCATCTTCAATGAGTACAACAAAGTGGCAATGAATTCATTTGAGAATCTTTCTGATGATCAAATCAAATCTATCATTTCTTACTTCAAAGAATGGACTCCGCCAGCTAAAGCGAAAGTTGAAACTGGATCAGGTGAAGGTAAAGTAAGTTTCTACAGCGAAACTACTTTCTATATCCTTATGTTCTTAATCGTTTTGTTGTTTGTAGTTTGGTTGGTTTTAAGAAAAACCAAAAACACCCTTAAAGCCTCTGTTAAAGAGATGGAAGGTGAATCTATTGACCATGCCGCAGAACACAAACCAACTCCAGAATGGAAAAAACGCATTAACCCAACCATCTTAAAAATGGTAATTGGTACTGTTATTTTATTGTGCTTAGCGGTTTACGGTTTTAACTTTGGTGTAACTGAAGTAGCTGTTCAACAAGGTTATGCGCCAACACAGCCAATCAAATATTCACACAAATTACACGCTGGGGATCTTCAAATTGATTGCAAATACTGTCACTCAACTGCAGAAAAGTCTAAACAAGCTTCTGTTCCAAGTGTGAACACTTGTATGAACTGTCACCAAGTGGTTCAATTGAGAGACCGTTACGATGGTGAAATCTCTCCAGAAATTAAAAAGATCTATGCAGCAATGGATTATAATGCTGACGATAAAACCTACGGACCTAACCCTAAGCCTATTCGTTGGATCAGAATTCACAACCTACCTGACCACGCATTCTTCAATCACAGTATGCACGTTAAAGGTGCTGGTGTAACTTGCCAAACTTGTCACGGTCCAATTCAAACTATGGAAGTGGTTGAGCAATACGCCACCTTGCAAATGGGATGGTGTATCAACTGTCACAGAGAAAGAAAGATTGATGTAGAAAACAACCCATACTACGAAAAATTACACGCTAAAATCAAAGCGGAAAAAGATAACAAAAACTCAAGTTATGCTAAGTACTTTACTAAAGATGGTAAGGTAGATATTTCTCCTGCAGAATACGGCGCTCTTGAATGTTCAAAATGTCACTATTAATCTCAAATTTTAAAGGCTAATCATTATACAATGGCAAAAAAACAATTATACTGGAAAGGCGAAGAAGAACTACTTAGAACAAAAGAATTCTTAGCGGCTCAAAAAAATGAGTTCAATGAAGCTTTACCGCTTGATGAAGTTTTCAGTGAAAATAATTTAGGGTTAAACTCTAACAGAAGAGACTTCTTGAAGTTCTTCGGGTTCAGTGTTGCAGCTGTGTCTTTAGCAGCATGTAATACTGCTCCAGTTAGAAACATCGTTCCTTATTTGGTTAAACCAGAAGAAATTACCCCTGGTGTTGCCAACTATTATAACTCTACTTGTGGTGCTTGTTCTGCGGCTTGTGGTGTAACCATTAAGACCCGTGAAGGCAGACCAATCAAAGTGGATGGCAATAAAAATTCACCAATCTCTAAAGGCGGTTCTTGTGCCACAGGTCAAGCTTCTATCTTAAGCTTATACGATACAGAGCGTTTAGATGGTCCTAAAAAAGTGAATGGAGCTGATTTAAGTTCAGTTGAATGGGCTGCCATTGATACTGATATCACTAAATCATTAACAGACATTACTGCTGCAGGTGGTAAGATTGCGATTGTATCAGGTACTATACACAGTCCTTCTACTTTAGCTGTTATTAATGGTTTCACTGGTAAATACACTAACACTAAGCATGTACAATACGATGCAGTAAGTTACAGTGGTATTTTAGAAGCCAACAATAGATCTTTTGGTAAGGCAGTTATTCCGTCTTATAATTTTGATAAAGCCAATGTAGTAGTGAGTTTCGGTGCAGATTTCTTAGGCACTTGGATTTCTCCAGTAGAATACACTAAAGCTTGGTCAAGCAGAAGAAAAGTAGATGGCATTGACCAATCTGCTAAAGTGTTAAAAACAATTGTTTTTGAAAGCAATTTGTCTTTAACAGGTTCTAATGCTGATTACAGATTCCCAATGAAAGCGTCTCAAGAAGCCGTTTATTTGACCTCATTGTACAACCAATTGGCTCAAATGGCTGGTCAGCCTCAAATTTCAACCAGTATGACTGGTGAATTAGCAGGTGGCGCGATTAAGCAAGCAGCTGAATTGCTTTGGAAAGAAAAAGGCAGCTCATTAGTTGTATCTGGTTCTAACAATGCACAATTACAAACTGTAGTGAATGGCATTAACTTGTTATTGACCAACTACAGCTCTACCATTGATTTAACCAACCATTCTAATCAATACAAAGGCAGTGATGCTGATATGATGCAATTTGCAAATGATTTGCAAGCAGGTGCATACCAAGCTGTGATATTCTTAAACACTAACCCTGTTTACGATTCTCCTTTGTCTGATAAAATTAAAGCAGGTTTAAAGCAAGTAAAATTGAGCATTTCAACTGCAGGTATTGCTGATGAAACTGCAGTATTGTGTCAATACATTACACCAGATAACCATTATTTGGAATCTTGGAATGATGCCAACCCTAAAGTTGGTGTTTATCAATTAACACAACCAACTATTTCTGAAGTATTTAAGACCAGACAAGCTCAAACTTCATTGTTGACTTGGGCAGGTTTAGCCGCTAAGCCAGAAAATGATCCGTTTGCTAAGAAAGGTATCTACAGTCAAAAATTATCTGCGTCAGTTTATTACTTATACATCAAAAATGTGTGGGCTAATATGGGTGTTGCTTCAGATGAAGCCTTCAATAAAGCTTTACACGATGGCGTTCACACAGTAGCTACAGCCGCTGCAACAGTTCCATCATTCAATGTAGCTTTGAACAGCATCGTTGCTGATTTAGAAAAAACAGTAGGCAAGAAAGACCAAATTGATTTGGTATTGTATCAAAATGTAGCCGTTAAAGATGGTAGCATGAGCAATAACCCATGGTTGCAAGAAATGCCTGATCCAATCAGTAAAGTAACTTGGGATAACTACGTGTCTTTGCCAAAAGCATTAGCTGAAAGTCAAGACATTAAAAACGGTGATATGGTGAACATCAGCTTTGGTAATGTAAGCTTAAAAGGCATGCCAATCTTTGTTCAACCAGGTCAAAGCAATGGAACAGTTGGTATTGCTGTAGGATATGGTAGAAAAGGTAAAGTTGGTGAAAAAGGTATGTTTGAACCTATTGGTAAAAACGCATATCCTTTTGTAAGCATGCAAAATGGCACCTTTAACTATGTTCAAAACGGTGTTAAAATAGAAAAAATTTCAGGTTCATATGAATTGGCTCAAACCCAAACTCACCACTCTATTGAGGGTAGAGATCTGGTTAAAGAAACCACTTTAGACGAATTGAAGAAAAATCCTAAAGCAGGCAACGATAAAACTGCGCCACATTTATACACGCTTTGGGAAACTAAAGATTACAAAAAAGATGGTGCCCCTAACCACCATTGGGCAATGGCCATTGACTTGAACTCATGTACAGGTTGTGGTTCTTGCGTTGTAAGCTGTAGCATTGAAAACAACGTTCCAGTTGTTGGTAGAGCGGAAGTAAGACGCCGCAGAGAAATGCACTGGATGCGTATTGATAGATACTTCACTTTTGAAAACGTAAACAACACGGACTACACTAAAGAGTTATTCTTATCAAGAGATTTCGAAGGCAAAAATGTTACTAAAGAAACAGGCTTAGCCGCTTTAGATAAATTAGAAAAAGCTAAGAAAGGTGCTGAATACTTACATTGGGAAAATGTTAAAGTGGTTCACCAACCAATGATGTGTCAACATTGTGGTCAGGCACCATGTGAAACAGTTTGTCCGGTATTGGCAACTACTCACAGTTCTGAAGGTTTAAACCAAATGACTTACAACCGTTGTATTGGTACTAAATACTGTGCCAACAACTGTCCATACAAAGTAAGACGTTTCAACTGGTTCAGATACAACGATAACGATCGTTTTGACTTCCATTTCAATAACGACTTAGGTAAGATGGTTATCAACCCAGATGTTACCGTTAGAACACGTGGTGTTATGGAAAAATGTAGCATGTGTGTGCAAAGCATTCAAGCTGGTAAAGTAAAAGCTAAACGCGAAAAACGTGCGCTTAATGATGGCGAAATCAAAACCGCTTGTCAACGTTCTTGCCCAGCCAACGCCATTGTATTTGGTGATGTAAATGATCCTAACAGTGAAGTTCACAAATTATTTAAGAACGAGCGTTCATACAGAGTGCTTGAAGAATTAAATACTATGACAGCTGTTAAATACCTAGTTAAAGTTAGAGACACTGAAACCGTAAAAGCATAACCCCAACCATTATAATTTAAACAATGATTCACGATTCAATTATAAGACCACAGCTGGTAACAGGCGACAAAAAATTACATGATGTAACTACTGAAATTTGTCGTCCAATTGAAAACAAACCTTCAAGTTCTTGGATAGTTGGTTTCATCTTATCAGTCATCTTTTTAGGCATATTACTGATCTCATTAGGTGTCACCCTATGGTTCGGTATAGGTACATGGGGTTTGAACAAAACCGTTCAATGGGGTTGGGACATCACCAACTTCGTATTTTGGGTGGGTATTGGTCACGCGGGTACTTTGATTTCTGCCATTTTGTTGTTATTCAGACAAAAATGGAGAATGTCTATTAACCGTTCTGCAGAAGCGATGACCATCTTCGCTGTAATGTGTGCGGCTATTTTCCCATTATTCCACATGGGTCGTATTTGGGTAGGGGGCTACTGGGTATTCCCATTGCCAAACGCTTTTGGTTCATTGTGGGTTAACTTCCACTCACCATTACTTTGGGACGTATTTGCGATTTCAACGTATTTCTCTGTATCATTGGTGTTCTGGTATTTAGGTTTGATTCCTGATATTGCAACAGTTCGTGACAGAGCGAAGTCTGCTGGCAGAAAATTCTGGTATAATTTCTTCTCTATGGGTTGGACAGGTTCAGTAAGAACTTGGAACCGTTATGAAGTTGTTTCATTGATTCTTGCAGGTATTTCAACACCGTTGGTATTGTCTGTTCACACGATTGTATCTATGGACTTTGCCACTTCAGTTGTTCCTGGTTGGCACACCACCATTTTCCCTCCATATTTCGTAGCAGGTGCGATCTTCTCAGGTTTCGGTATGGTATTAACCTTATTAGTTATCGCTAGAAAGGTGATGAACTATCAAGATTACATCACCATTGGTCACTTAGAAGCAATGTGCAAAGTGGTTATGTTAACCGGTACCATGGTTGGTTTAGCTTATATCACTGAGTTCTTCGTTGCGGCATACTCTGGCGTAGAATACGAGCAATACGCATTCATCAATAGAGCAACTGGTCCATACTGGTGGGCTTATTGGAGTATGATGACTTGTAACTTAATTGCGCCACAAGTATTCTGGTTCAAATGGGCTCGTACAACGCCTTGGTTCATCTTTATGTTATCAATCGTGGTGAACGTAGGTATGTGGTTCGAACGTTTCGTAATCATTGTGACTTCACTTCACAGAGAATATTTGCCTTCAGGTTGGTTAATGTACTCACCAACTATGACTGAGATAGGCTTATTTTTAGGGTCATTCGGATTGTTCTTCACTTGTTTCTTCTTGTTTAGCAAGTTCTTACCAGTGATCAACATTGCAGAGGTTAAGAGTATTTTGAAAAACAGAGAGTAATCACCATTCAATATCAATTTCATGATAGACAACAAATTATTTTTGGATAAAAACAAAACCGTAATGTTCGGAATCTTTGAAGATTCAGATCAATTCTTAGACACGGTTGCTAATGTTCACCACAAAGGTGCTCAAATTATAGATTGCTACACACCATTCCCAATTCACGGTATTGAAAAGGCTATGGGTTTAAAGCGTTCATTATTGCCAGTAGGTGCATTCATATGCGGTTGCTTAGGCTTTATTACTGCAGCTACATTGCAAACCTATACTATGGCGATAGATTGGCCAATGATCATTGGTAACAAACCTATTGTTGGGGTGTCTTATGTACCAGTTTTATTTGAAATGTCAGTATTGTTTACAGCATTTGGTATTGCGATTTTGTTCTTTATCAGAAACAAAATGTTGCATGGTAAAATGCCAAGTGAGCGTGTAGATTTCAGACAAACAGACGATAGAATGGTCGTAGCGATTGCAACAGATAACCAATTGGTAGACAAAAACGAATTGAGTAATATGTTGTATCAAGGTGGTGCAGTTGAAGTTAAAGAAAGAACCAACCACGGTTACGAAGATTTTACTGAAGTAGCCATTCCTAAAAAATAATCACTAGCCTAAGAACAAAATGAAACAAACTACAAATATCATCATCAGTGTTTTAGCAGTTGTGTCACTGTCTTCATGCTGGTGGAAAGCCGGAAAAGATAACCCTGGTATTGAGTATGCTCCAGATATGTACTACTCAAAAGGGTATGAACCAATGACTCAGTATTCAGATTCAAATAAATACCGTTACAATCCTTATTTCATGACCATGAGAGAACCTGTTAAAGGTACTATCGCTGAAGGTCAGTTGGACTATCAATACCCATTTGACAACACTGAAGAAGGGTATGAAGCAGCAGGAGCCAACTGGAAATTAAAAATGGATTTATCTGAAGCTGATCAAAAAGAAGGTGAAAGATTATTCGGTATTTATTGTGCAGTTTGCCATGGTACTCAAGGTCTTAATGATGGCCCTGTACCTGCCAAGCAAGTTACACTTAAACCAACCCATATTTATCAAGACGATTACATGAAAGCTTTGCCTATTGGTAAAATCTACCACGTTCTTACCTATGGTAGAAACAACCGTATGGGTAGTTATGCTTATGCATTGTCTCCTAAAGAAAGATGGAGCGTTGCTTCATACGTAAAACGCTTAACTATGATGGACAGTTTAGGCAATGTGCCAGCCATCAAAGCTTTGAGTTCAGAGGCTTCAGCTATAACCGTTCAAGACACCACTAAAAACTAAAAAACAGCAGTTTCGTATTAACCTTTAAAATCAACTACAATGAGTCACGGACACGAAATCCATATTCAACAAGAGCAATACAGTTTCAATGGTAAAGCTAAAACTTTAAGCATTGCTTTATTGGCAATCGGTATATTGTTAACCATTGTTGGCATTTTTACTTTGCCAAGAACTGATGCCCACCATGATGAGCATGCAAAAGCCACCACTACTGAGGCAGCTGCTCACCATGCAACTGAAGCCCATGCCTACCCAGGTCAAAACATTAACGGTGTAGACGTAGGACACAGCAATGAGCAAGTTTATCCTATTGTTGCTGAACACAGCAAACCATGGACTACAAGAATTTATTCAACTTTGTTAGTCAATAGTTATTTCCTATTGTTAATCTCAGCTTGTGCTTTGTTTTTCTTTGCTTTGCAATACATTGCCAATGCTGGTTGGGCTACAGTATTATTACGTGTGCCGCAAGCCATGAGTACTATTCTGCCTGTTGGCGCAGTATTGGTGTTGATCGTATTCTTATTAGATGGTCAGAACATATACCACTGGTTGCACTACGAGCATTTACATTTAACTAAAACTGATGCTGGTTTTGATAAAATCCTTGACAACAAATCATGGTTCTTAAACTCAAAAATGGCCATTGGATTTATAGTTGGTATTCCATTGGTATGGTATTTATTTGGTGTTAAATTGAGAAGCTTATCTTATAAAGAAGATACTGAAGGTGGCTTAACTTTCTTCAAACAATCAATCACTTATGGTGCGGCCTTTACCTTTGTATTTGCTTTCACTTTGTCTATTTTAAGTTGGGTTGTTTGTATGAGTGTTGATGCACACTGGTATTCTACTATCTTCTCAATCTATAACTTCGCTACTGCATGGGTAAGTACATTCGCAATCATTATTTTGTTCGTGTTGTACCTAAGACGCAATGGTTACCTTAAATTGGTTACTGATGAGCATATTCATGACTTAGGTAAATTCATGTTCGCCTTCTCTATTTTCTGGACTTACCTATGGTTGGCTCAGTTCTTATTGATTTGGTATGCAAACATTCCTGAAGAAACCGTATACTACTATAAGCGTTGGGAGATGCCATTCAAGTTCCATTGGTTCCTTAACCTTGTATTGAACTTCTTAATTCCATTCTTGGTATTAATGACCAGAAACAATAAACGTAATCCTAAGATTTTAACTTTTGTTGCTCTATGTATTTTAGTAGGTCACTGGAATGATATCTATTTAATGATCATGCCAGGTGCTATTGACAAACAAGCTGGCATTGGATTGTTAGAGATAGGTATGACATTAGCATTTGCTGGTCTATTCATTTTTTGGACTTTAACCGCTTTAAGCAAAAAAGGCTTAGTAGCTATTAAACATCCATATTTAGAAGAAAGTGCTCACCACGATGTGGGTGTGTAATACCTTCTAAGCAACTTATCTTATTTGAAAAGCAAACCTCCGGGTTTGCTTTTTCATTTTATACCATTAACTTTGTCTAAGTGAAACGCTTGTATGCCATAGGGTTCTTGTTCATTATTTCAATGAATTTATTGGAAGCACATCAACTTGTTAAGTTGCCGGCGTTTGTTCACCATTATCAAGAACATAAGTTGTCTAATCAATCCCTAACCATTTGGGAGTTTTTAGATTTGCACTACACCAATCATAGTGAAGATATACCAGATGCTGATCACGGAAAGTTGCCTTTCAAATCAGATCAGTGCCATCACGTTAATATGGCCATGGAATTGATCTCCAACAATGAATCAGAAACCACTTTTAGCTATGTTAAAGTTGAAATTGGTTTATTGGTGAATCATTATTGTTACCAGGATGGTAAAGCCATTTGGCAGCCGCCTCAGTTGATCGCCTAATCATAGCGCGAACATTTCCTTTTTTATTTAATTTTTACTCATAAAATTTCATTCATAATGAATTTAAACACTATTATAGGGTTTTCTATAAAGAACAAATTGATCATAGGCTTGTGTACCATTGGCCTAATCATATACGGTAGTTTTGAATTGTTCAAACTGCCAATAGATGCCGTGCCTGATATTACCAATAATCAGGTGCAAGTGATTACAGTAGCACCATCTTTGGGGGCAACAGACATAGAACGCTTGGTTACTTTCCCAATAGAACAAGCCAATAACAATATCCCCGGACTGCAAGAAATAAGAAGTTTTTCAAGGTTCGGTTTGTCATTGGTGACTATAGTCTTCGAAGACGATGTGGATGTGTATTGGGCACGTCAACAAGTGTCTGAAAGGATACAAAATGTTAAAGACCAAATACCACAAGGGGTTGGCGTGCCTGAATTAGGCCCTGTTACAACAGGATTGGGGGAAATATACCAATATGTTTTAAGACCTAAACCTGGCTTTGAGCATCAATACAGTAGTATGGATTTAAGAACCATACAAGATTGGATTGTTAGAAGACAATTATTAGGGGTAAAGGGGGTAGCAGATGTGAGTAGTTTTGGCGGCCATTTAAAGCAATATGAAATTGCCTTAAACCCAGACAAGCTGCAATCATTAGGCTTAACGATAGACCAAGTTTTTAAAGCCATAGAGGCCAATAATGAAAATACAGGCGGTGGCTATATTGAAAGAGGTCCAAATGTGTTTTACATCCGCACCGAAGGTTTAGTACATTCAGAACAAGACCTTATGAATATACCTGTTAAATTGCTTGACAACGGGGTGCCGCTATTGATCAGAGACATTGCCCAAGTTAGAATAGGTACTGCAATGCGTTATGGGGCTTTGCATTTGGATACGCTCGGGGAAGTGTCTGGTGCTGTGGTGATGATGCTGAAAGGCGCTAATAGTAGCGAGGTAATCAAAGCTGTAAAAGACCGTGTGGCGGAGATTCAAAAGACTTTGCCTGAAGGCATTGTGATAGAACCATTTCTGGATCGTACCAAGATGGTCAATAATGCCATTGGAACGGTTGAAACCAATTTATTGGAAGGTGCCCTCATAGTGATTTTTGTCTTAGTTGTCTTTTTGGGCAATTTAAGAGCAGGCTTATTAGTGGCATCT
>JACCDP010650716.1_pt1 | contig 26287 bp, 19 predicted proteins | sample 7445841 | NCBI WGS metagenome assembly JACCDP01 (sample SAMN15323441, study PRJNA562643) | freshwater metagenome | isolation source: river surface water | place: USA:Blue River Watershed | collected 2017-08-17 | reverse complement strand
AGTTGTCGCCGTGAACACATCCCGTCGGAAGGACCGCGGCGAGGGCGGAGGCTCCGGCGCTGGAGCGGATGAAATCCCGTCGGGTCATCATCTCCTTACGCTGCCCCAAGGCCTCTCGGGTGGAAACCCCAGAAGTGAATCGGGGTCAGTCCCGCATATCTACACAAAAGGGGACACTCTTTACTATAAATGCGTTCCTGAAAGGGCTCCGCGGGAACTGTCCTGCGCTCGCAGGAAGGCTTGGGGAAGGAACAGCTTTCGCGCTGCGCGCGAGGGAATGGGGTGATCGCCTTCAATGCTGGCTCCCACCCGATCCCGCTGCTGCCTGGGTGGTGGATGCGGGTGGAAGGGAGGTTTCGTATGAGACGCCGTGCGCCACTCGGGGCAGCGTTTCGTGGACTTGATCTCTGGGTTTGGCTAGGCTTGTCGGCTCATGGAACGCACGTTGATTCTCTGTAAGCCGGATTGCATGCAAAAGAACCTCGCCGGCGAGGTGATTGGTCGTTTTCAGAAGGCGGGGCTCCGTATTCAGGCGGCCAAGGTCCTTCGTTTGACCGATGCTTTGTTGGCGGAGCACTACTCCCACCTGACGGACAAGCCGTTCTTCCCCGAGATTGTCACGTTCATGAAGTCCGCTCCTGTTCTGGCGCTGATTCTGACGGGTGACAATGCGGTGGTCACGGTGCGCGATCTTCTTGGGCCGACCGACAGTCGCAAGGCGGCCAAGGGCACTATCCGCGGTGACCTCGGTGAGACCAATATGCACAACATCGCTCATGCCTCCGACTCGGTGGAGAACGCCGAGATCGAGGTGAAGCGATTCTTCCGCGCTGACGAGATTCCGGCCTGACGGCTGGAAGCTGCGATTGTTTTTGTTGAGTCAGGGACGCAGTTCGCTGCGTCCTTTGTTTTTTGGGTGGGCAGGTGCGGATTGACTCGCTGAGGGTCGGTCATAGCTTGGGCGTCTTGATGAACGGAACTGGTTCGAAATCCTCCCGCTCGGCGACTCCGACCCCTGCTGGAGTGGAGGCTGTGCCGTGCATCCGCCTTCGCGGGGTGCGGCAGAACAACCTCAAGGGGTTCGATCTCGATTTGCCCTTGGGGCAGTGGATCGTCATCACCGGATTGAGCGGGTCGGGCAAGAGTTCGCTGGCGTTCGATACGCTTTATGCGGAGGGGCAACGGCGCTACATAGAGACGTTTTCACCTTACGCCCGTCAGTTCTTCGACCGGATGGACAAGCCGGCGGTGGACCGGATCGAGAACATCCCACCGGCTATCGCCATCGAGCAGTGCAATTCGGTTCGCTCGACTCGCAGCACGGTGGGCACCATGACGGAGATTTGTGACCACATGAAGGTGGTCTGGCCTCATCTGGCTCGTCCTCATTGCCTGCAGTGCGGGCGGGCCGTTCAAGCCGAACCGCCGGATCGGGTTTGGGAAACCGTCTTGCAGCGGGTTCAGACGGGAGAAGGTTCTATCGATGCCTTGGTGACCTTCGAGTTGCCGCTGTCGGAAAAAATGGGGCTGATCGAGCAGTTTCAATTGATGACCCAGCAGGGGTTCCAACGCCTTTTGATCGAGGGGCGGGTGGTGCGACTCGAGGAGGCTCAAAGCCTGCTGAAGCCCGGTGCGGGAACGGTGCAAATCATCGCCGATCGGTTGCGACTGGAGACTGGGCAGCGGAACCGGTTCCGCGAGGCTTGCGAAACAGCCTACCGCTACGGTCAGGGGCATTTGTCGGTCTGGGATTTCAATGGGTCGTCCGCGGTTTCACCGCAGGCATTCTCCCAGCAACTCCACTGTGCGCAGTGTCATCGGGATGTGCCCGAGGCCAAACCTGCTCTGTTTTCCTTCAACCATCCGCTGGGAGCCTGCCCGGCGTGCAAGGGATTCGGGCGCATCATTTCCATCGATCCCACACTGGCGATTCCGGACACGTCCAAGTCCATCGAAGGCGGGGTGGTCAAGCCGTGGCAAACCGGCATGGGTTCAGAATGCCAGCAGGACATGATGCGCAAGGTCCGCAGCGCCGGGGTTCCGACCCGGGTGCCGTTCCGCGAATTGTCGGAGGACCATCAGCGTTGGGTCATGGACGGTGAATCCGACTACGATGCGAAGGATCCCGAAAAGTCTTGGCCCAACAAATGGTACGGGGTGAGGGGGTACTTCCGGTGGCTTGAGAGCAAGGCCTACAAAATGCATGTGCGGGTCCTGCTGTCCCGGTACCGCAGTTATCAGACGTGCACCGAGTGTCAGGGCCGTCGACTGCGTCCCGAGGCGTTGGCTTTCCGATGGCATCCCCCGGGCCAATCTCAGTCGCTGGATCTGGCGGGTTTCTATGGTTTGCCGGTTCGTGAGGCTCTGGGATTGCTGGAAACCGCCGCGCGAATCCTCAACTTGCCATCGAAAGATCCGGTTGGGCTGGTGCTCGGCGAAGTGCGTGCCCGGCTGGCCTATCTCGAGTCGGTGGGGTTGGGCTACCTCACGCTGGATCGGACGACGCGAACGCTCAGCGGTGGCGAGACAGCGCGGGTCAATTTGACGACCTGCCTCGGGACGCGCTTGGTCAATACACTCTACGTGCTGGATGAACCGAGTGTCGGATTGCATCCGCGCGACAGCCAGCGGTTGATCCGCGTCCTTCAGACACTTCGGGATGCCGGCAACACTGTGGTCGTGGTGGAACATGAGCCGGAGGTCATGCGCGCCGCCGATCTCATCGTGGACATTGGTCCGGGGCAGGGGGCTCTCGGTGGACAGGTGATGTTTCACGGGTCTCCTCGGGCGTTGAGGTCGGCCTCGGGCTCGCTGACCGGCGATTATCTGGCTGGGCGTCGGAGCGTTGGGGAGCCGCGCCAGAGGCCTGTTCCGTTGCCCCACATCGGGAGCGTCACTGTCGGGTCTCGGGCCGCGGTGTCGGTCGCGGCGAGGTCTGACGTGCCGGTGCTTCGCGAGGCTCTTCCGGCCCACCGATACCCGGCTACCATTCCAACCCTTGTGTTGCGTCATGCGACTGCGCATTGCCTGCGGGATCTCACCGTGACGCTGCCTCTGGGTCGATTGGTGGGAGTCAGTGGAGTGAGCGGCTCCGGCAAGACCACGATGATGCGCGAGATCTTGCTGCCACTGTTGGAGGCCCGCTTGAATTCTGCGGATCCGACCGCGGTGCTCGAGGAGGAAGTCGACGGTGAATCCATCGGGGAGGCCCAGGCGGCCTTGCAATCGGCCGAGTTGGAAGGGGCTGAACAACTGGGAGCCGTGGTGCTGGTGGATCAGTCGCTGCTGGGTCGCACACCGAGGTCCAATCCGGCCGTGTACATCGGCGCGTTTGACGACATACGTGATTTTTATGCGGCCAGTCCGGAGGCGTTGGCCCATGAGCTTCCGGCGGGTTGTTTCAGTTTCAATTCCAAGCGCGGCCAATGCGAAACATGTCGAGGGGCCGGATTTGAGAAAATTGAAATGCAGTTCCTGAGCGATGTGCTCATCCGCTGCGGGGCCTGCGGTGGTCGCCGATATCAGGCACGGGTGGCGGCGGTGAAGGTGGCGCCTCCAGAAGCTTCCGGGCTTTCGGCGCTTTCGATCTCGGACATCCTGGATGCGACGGTGGAGGAGGCCGTGCGGTTCCTGGGCGTCTTCCCGGATTCTAAGCCCGCACGACGCGCCTTGGCCAAGTTGGCGCTGCTGACCGAGGTGGGCTTGGGCTATCTCCGATTGGGGCAGCCTCTCAACACCTTGTCGGGCGGTGAAAGCCAGCGGCTCAAGCTCGTCAGTCACTTGGCGGCGACTCCAGCGGCGGCCGTGGTGGAGGTTCCAAAGCCAGTTCGCCGTGGCCAGTCGGGCGCAGGGGCGGCAACGGTGAGCGAATTCAAGCCGACCTTGTTCCTGTTCGATGAGCCCACCACTGGGCTGCACTTGGAGGACGTTCGGATTTTGCTGACCGTGTTTCAACGCCTGGTCGATCAGGGACATTCGGTGGTACTCATCGAGCATCATATCGAACTCCTGCGTTGCGTGGATTGGTTGATCGACCTCGGTCCCGAATCCGGAGATCAGGGGGGGCAAATCGTGGCGGCGGGTCCACCCGATCATGTGTCGAGGGTTCCCGAAAGCCGGACGGCGCCGTTCTTGCGAGGGGAGGGCGGGTCGGCCTTGTCAGGGAGAGAAGCCGGGAGTCGTGAACCCGGGCTGACGCCAGGTCGGACGGCTTGAATCGGGAAACGTCTTTCTTCAGGGCCCGTTTTCGGCGATGTTCAGCCCGATGGATTCGAAAAAGCTGGCCCTCGCCTGCCGGGCGTTGGCAGACAACAAGAAGGCGGAAAATCTGGTCGTTTTGGACGTGCGAGAGTTGTCCACGGTGACCGACTTCTTCGTGATTGCCACCGGCAGCAGTGAGCCGCACCTGCGCGCCATCGAGACTGAAATCCTCGACGGGCTGCGCAAAGAACATGATGTGAAGCCGGTGCATACCGAGGGTTCCGCCCAGTCCAATTGGATCGTGGCGGATTTCTTCGACGTGATTGTGCACATCATGAAGGCCGACGTGCGGGCTCATTATGACATCGAAGGTCTCTGGGCCGATGCGGCACAAGTCAAACCTCCGGCTCCGCGCAAACGCGCGGTGAAGAAAGAGTAGTTCCGCCCGTTTGGGCCTATCCCCATGAATCCCACCGACTCCTCCATCCACGCCTGGAAGCCGATGGCGGTGCGGTCGGCGATGTGCCTCATCTTGGGAACGGTGGGTTGGTTGGTGGCGGGGCGATGGCCCTCGGTGTCCACGGCCGTCTTCATGTTCGCCTTCCTTTCTGGCGGATGGGATTTGGCTCGGGAGGTTTGGATAGACCTCCGGCTTCTGCGCTTTGATACGCACTTCCTGATGTTTCTGGTGGTGCCCGGTTCGGTGGCTGTGGGTGCCTTGGGAGAAGCGGCTTTGTTGTTGTTCCTCTTCTCCGCTTCTTCGGCGATGGAAAGTTTTGCGGCCGGCCGGACCCGCCGGGAAATCGATGCCCTCCTCCGGCGCGCTCCCAAGACGGCGCGCCTTTTGGCGGGCGATTCAGAGCGTGTGGTGGCTGTTGAGAGCCTTAAACCGGGTGACGTGATCCGGGTGACGGCCGGTGAATTGGCACCGGTGGATATGGTGGTGCTGCGCGGCGAGAGTGCTTGTGACGAGTCGTCGCTGACCGGGGAGTCGGATGCGGTTCCCAAGATGGCCGGTGATTCGGTGATGGGTGGAACCTTGAATCTCTGGGGAGTTCTGGATGGGCGCGTTCTGCGGTCCGTGGGTGACAGTGCATTGCACCGCATCCTGAACCTCATTTTGGAAGCCCGGCACCTGAAGGCCCCATCACAGCGGTTTACCGACCGCTTTGGGACTGCTTACACGGTGTTTGTGCTGGCGGCGTGTGTTGCAAATTTTCTGTACCAATGGCGTGTGATTGGACTGCCTCCGTTCTTTGGGAACGATCAGCATTTCAGCGCCTTTTACCGGGCCATGACGCTCTTGGTGGTCTTGTCGCCGTGCGCGCTCGTCCTGTCGGTGCCTTCGGCCATTCTTTCGGCCATCGCCTCGGGAGCACGGCGGGGTGTTTTGTTTCGGGGCGGTGCGGCCATTGAGAATCTCGCAGGGGTTCAGGTGGTCGCCTTCGACAAGACGGGTACACTCACCGAGGGGCGATTGACGCTGGAGCGGATGGACGTGCTCGCGGGTTCCGAGACCGATGCGGAAGCGGCAGCCGCCGCGTTGGCTCGGGTATCCAATCACCCGGTTTCACGGTCCATCGCCCGCTGGGCAGAGGGGCGGGGAATGGTTGCTGAACCGGTGGATAATTCCCAAACCGTGGCAGGCAAGGGGCTTTCTGGGAATTGGCGCGGCCGACCGATGTTCTTGGGTAATCGGGAGTTCATGGCGCAGTCATCGGAGGTGCCTTCCATGGCATTGCCGCCGCCGGTGGAGAAGGCCTCGGAAACGTGGATTGGGGGTCCAGGCTTGCTGGCACGACTGGTTCTCAAGGATGCCTTGCGGACGAATTCGAAAGCCGTGGTCGGGCAACTGCGAGCGGCCGGACTTCGGACGGTGATGCTGACCGGAGATCGGTTGGCACCTGCCAACGAAATGGGAGCAGCATCGGGTGTCGATGAGGTGCGTGCGGCGCTCAAACCCGAGGACAAGGTCGCGGCCATTCGCGAATTCCAGCAGCAGGGCAAGTGTGTGGCGATGATTGGGGACGGGGTGAACGATGCGCCGTGCCTGGTGGCTGCCGAAGTGGGTATCGCCATGGGGGCTCGCGGTTCGGATGCCGCGATCGAGCAAGCAGAGGTGGTGCTGGCCAATGACCGCCTTGAGAATTTCCTGTTTGCTCGTGAGTTGAGCGTTCAATCGCGGCGCGTCATTCGCCAGAACATCGCCCTGTCCTTGGGCACGATCCTGGTGATGGCGTTGATTTCACTGACGATGTCTCGTTTCCCTCTGTCCGTCGGCGTGGCGGTTCATGAGGGCAGCACGGTGTTGGTCGTTCTCAACAGCCTGCGGCTCCTTCGGGTGCGCAAAGGTATTGCCTGAAGCGGGAAGCGACCAGCGAGGTTGGGGCCGGTGCTGAGAGTGTGGTGCAGAGTGGGCGCGGAAGATTGGGCAACCCAAAATCAAATTTTTTCGACGGAGGGTTGTGGCGGTTTAACTGATAGAGTGACCCCTTTTGTGTAAATGTGAGGGACCGACCCCGGGGGGGTTAGCGGAGGGTGGCGAGGTATTCGATGAGGTCGCGGAGTTCGCGGGGGGTGAGGGCGGTGGCCAAGCCTTCGGGCATGGCGCTGGGGCCTCGGTCGCGACGGGCGATGTCTGCGATGGGGATGGTTCGCAGGCTGGGAGTGCCTTCTTCGGAGAGGGTTTCGATGGATAAACGATCTGCGGCCTCGGATTTGAGGGTGCCGTTGACCAGGGCTCCGTCTTTCAAGGTCAATGCGACGGTCTCGAATGACGGCGCGATCTTTTGATTGGGCCAGACGATGCTTTCGAGCAGGTACTCGCGGTTTTGTCGCCGGCCGATCCCGTCGAGTTTGGGTCCCACCGTGCCGCCTTCATTGCCGACTTGATGACAGCGGAGGCACTGGACGGTCGGGTGTTCGCGGAACAGTTGGCGGCCGCGCTGGGCGTCTCCGCCACGCAGGCTGGCACGGAAGGTGGCCAATGTGTCATGGGTGCCAGCCTCGGGCTTTCGGGCGGGGAGCGCATTGGAGAGCGATGTCTTGGCGACCGCTTCCCGCAGTTCCAGTTCGAGTTCGGGTGCGAGTGTGCCCGATTTCCAGCGTCCAATGGCCTGACTCAAGGCCGGTAAGGCCGCCTCGTGGTCCAAGGTCCCCAGCACGTTGAGGGCGATTTGCGCGGTCTTCAGTGAATCTCCCGAGGCGGCCCGTTGGACGAGATTCGAGAGCAACAGCGCTGACTCGGTTCCTGCGGCGAGTCTTCCCAGGTAGGGCAGCGCCGCCGATTGGAGTTGGGGCTCCAGCAGGGCGATGCGGAGGACTTCGTCGGTTTGTCCCGCGCGCAGTTCGACCAAGGCTTCCACGATGGCTCGGCGCGTGTTCACTGGGGTCGCGCTCTGGGAGAACACCTCGAAGAGCGGGGTGCTGGCTTCGCGGGTCCGGAGTTTGACGGCGGTCGCCACCACGGCCAATTGCACTCCCGGCGATGGGGGGCCGCCGCCGAGTCGCAGTCCGTATTCGTCCGGGGTCTGCGGGTTCATGATTTCTCCGGCGACTTTCAGGAAGGCCCGTTTGGCCGGTTCGGCATTCCGCTTGAAGGTTTGCGCTTCGGAGAATTCGAGAGATCGACCGAGATCGGGTGGAAGTTGGGGCAGGGGCAAGGGTGAGGTGCCTCGACCCGCTGTGGCTTCCAAAGCGGCTGCCAGCAGTGGATTGCTCGGATTGGATGGGGTTTGGGATTTATCCGGACGAACCGGTGAAAGCGGTTCAGCAGGTCGGGTCGAGGCGGCTCCGGGAGTCGCCTCGGCCGGAAGTTTCAGACCGAAGGGAGCCGCGCCACCGAAGGCCGGACGCCACAAACCCACCACCGGGTCCAGTTGCGGTGGGTGGGCCCAGTCGGCCAATGCTTCGAGGGCCGCAATGCGGGCGAAATCGGGGGCGTCGCGGCGCTTGGACAATTGGGCCAATTGTTGGGCATGCTGCGGGGCACCCAATCGTTGGCAGGCCTGGATGACCCGGGTCAGCAGGTTGGTCGGGCAATCCACTCGAGTGATGAACTGGGCGAGAGCAGGGAGGCCTTCGACGCAGGGGACATCATGGATGGTTCGAGCGGCCGCCGTGACCACCGAAGGATGGTTGTCGGAGAGGAATGGGCGGAGGTCTTCCGAGGATTCGCCGGAGAAGACGGGCTCGTCTTTGCGGATCCACCGGATTGCCCCAACGGCCAGTTCGCGGATGCGCGGGTCGGGATCGGATCCGGCTTCGGCCAACCAGGTGCGGCCCCCGCCGATGTCCGAGCGTTCATTGCGCAGGCACCTTTCGGCCATGGACCGCAGGAAGAGGTCGTTGCCGCCGTCGGCCAACACGGCCTGGCGGAACGCCTTCCACGGAAATGCCAGCGAGAAGGTGGGGTGTTGCTGGGGCGTGTCTCGGTCTGGTCGGGTCGGGGCCGGTGAGTCGGGTTCGAAGCGGTCCCGGGCGCGATGGGAACGCAGGACGCGCAGGCCGTCGATGGCCGTAGCCCGCCGACCGATATCGGGCGATTCCAGCAGGTTCACCAAGGTGGGATGAGCCGCGACGACGCCGTTTTCCGCCAGTGTCTGTGCCGCACACCGGGCGAGGATGGGGTCGGGACCGTTGATGAGTGGCACCAGCGACTGCAACGCCCGGGTCATGGTCGAGCCTTTGTCGTTTCTGGCCATTTGTCCCAAGGCCCAGACGGCATGACGTCGGGCGAGGAAGGTGCCTGCCTGAGCGGTTCCCATCAGGGCATCCACGACGGCGGTCCCCCGCTGTGCCAAATCCCATTGAGCCTCCAGACGGATCCGTCGATCTGCGTGTCCCAGCAAGGCGACCAATTCCGGATCGGGGCGATGAGCAAACCCTTCGGCCAGAAGTTGTCGGGTCTGAACCACGAGAGCCGCCTCGGGCTCGGTGGGCGATTGAGTCGGGGTGATTCGATAAATGCGGCCGCGTGGGGTTTGTCCCCAGCCACTGACCCAGTCGAGGACGTAGGCTGCGCCATCCGGTCCGAAATCCACGTCGGTCGGCCAGCAGTTCCAGAGGAACTTCTCCTTCCGGTCGACCACGAAACTCGCCCCGGAGGGCTTCACCGTAAAGGCCCAGACGCCGCCCGGAAAATCGGCATGCAGGAAGGTGCTGGCCAAGCGTTCTCCAAAACCCGTGCCCGGATAGAAGGCCAGTCCGCTGGGTCCTTGGCTGACGGTCCCGGCCAGCGGCATGGTTCCATCGCGGCCGCCCCTCCACAGCTCTTCCTTCACCCACTGGCCAAAGCCTTCCATGTGCTGGTAGCTGGTGCGCCAGCCGTAGTCGGCGCCTTCGACGAGGTGCAGCACCCGGCAGGGGTCGGCGCCAGCGGTATCGTTATCGACCGTCCATAAGTTGCCCTCGTCGTCGAAGGCCAATTCCTGGGGGTTGCGCAGTCCGTAGCAGAATACCTCCAAGAACCGCCCGTCGGGTTCGCAACGCAAAACCCCACCGCAGTCCGGAAGGTGGATGCGTCGCCCTTCTCGATTGGTCAGGCTCGCGCCACGGTCACCGAAGCTCAGGTAGATGCGCCCATCCGGACCTCGGATGAGTCCATGCAAGTCATGTCCCGAGACGCCGATGTGAACGCCGAAACCTGAGGCCAAGGGCTTTCGTCGTTGGGCATCGATGGGAGCCGTTGTCGTTGATCGAGTGGGGTAGGGGAATCGCCACAAACTCGGGATGTTGGCGAAGTAGATTCCGTCGCGGGAGGCCAGGATGCCGGCGGCCGTGCCGTCGACGGCGTCCCGGAAGCCTTGAGCCAAGATTTCCGAGTGATCGGCCCGACCGTCTCCGTCCCGGTCGCTCACCCGTCGGACGACTTCGCTCTCCCGGGTCAGGAAACTGAGGTTGGTGGCGAAGGCGTTGGTCAAGAAGGTGCCGCGGTCCGTCACGCTCCGAAACGCCATGTCGGCCAAGAGCCAGTTGGTCTTGGTGGTGATGTCAAAGACGCTGATGGCCCATCGGTCGGACTCGGCGAGGTAAGCCTGTCCCTGGCCGTCGAAGGCAAAGGCGACGCTGTTGCTCAACTGCGGTTCGGCGGCCCAGACCTCGAGTTTCAGTCCGCTTCCCAGTTGGAGGCGCTTGGCCCCTTCGGCCGCCTCGGGCCACGCCGGAGATGCGGACGGATGCTGCGCGAAGAGAATGCCGGCAAGGCCGAAAAACAGGGAGCCGATGAACCATCGCATGGGCAAAGCCTATACGGCCGCGTGAATTGTCGCGAAAGCGAAATGGCCCGGGTTACGGCGCGTGTAACAGGGGTGTTACAAAAAATCTTTCCAGACCCCCGGATCTTCTGCTTACTCTCTCCAACCAGCGTTATCGCAAACTGTCTACAAACATGGAAACCTCTCTGACCACTCTGGTGGTGAAACCCGGCGAAGCCGATCGATTGATTGCTGGCCACCCCTGGGTTTACTCCAGTGCCATCCAACGCAGTTCCACACCTCCCGCCGATGGCGAGTTGGTTCAGTTGAAGGATCACCGACATCGCTTTTTGGGCGTTGGTTTCTACAATTCCCAATCAAAAATACAGGTTCGGATGCTTTCGAATGAGCGGGTGGAGGTGAATACCGCTTTTTTCGTCGAACGGATTCGGGCCGCGATGGAAGTCCGCAAGCGGCACATGCCTGGTGCGACCTCATTCCGCGTGGTCAGCGCCGAGGCTGACCTGCTGTCGGGCCTGATCATCGACAAGTACGAGGATGTCATTGTTCTGCAAATCAGCTCGCTCGGCATGGAGCAGCACAAGGCGATCATCGTGGAGGCCATCCAGACGGTCTTCCGTCCGCGCTCGGTGTACGAACGCAATGAGATCGCGTCGCGGCAATTTGAAGGGTTGCCCCCTCTGTCCGGTCTCCTGGCGGGAGAACCGGTGGAAACGGTTGATGTCACCATCAATGGCCTGAAGTTCACGGTCGACCTGCGCGCGGGTCACAAGACCGGCATGTATCTGGACCAACAAGTCAACCATGCCCGGGTGGGTGCCATGGCCAAGGGAGCGGTGGTTCTCGATTGCTTCACCTTTCTGGGCGGCTTCGCGTTGCATTGCGCTCGCGCGGGCGCCCGTCAGGTCATCGCTTTGGATCAGAGCGAGGATGCCATTCAAGCCGCACGAGCCAATGCCGAGCGGAACGGGGTTTCCGGGAACACACAGTTCGAGGTGTGCAATGTGTTCGACTGGCTCAAGGCCAAGACGACCACGGGACCCAATGAACGTCTGGTGCCGCAGTTCGACCTGATCATTCTTGATCCGCCCAGCTTCACCCGGAACCGCGCCTCCGTGCCCGACGCCTTGCGTGGCTACAAGGAGATCCACGTCCGTGCGCTGAAGTTGCTCAAGCCGGGCGGCACTCTGGCCACCTTCTGCTGTTCGCACCACGTGGATGCCCGCCTCTTCGAAGATGTGGCCCTCAGTGCGGCGTACGATCAGCGCAAGTTGCTGCGTCGCGTGGCAACCTACTCGCAGGCCCCGGATCATCCGATCCTGCCCAGCATTCCCGAGACGGAATACCTCAAGGGCGCTGCCTACGAGTTGGTCCGCTGATCCGGTACGGAATTCGCAGGGGTTGCGTTTCCGCACAGGCGTCGCAGGTTGATTCCATGAAGTGGGTTTTCCTGTGCCTGTTGGCATGTTTCCTCTTGTTCTTGGGGATGGGGTGTTCGTCGGTGCCTCGTGTGACCGACAGCACCTCAACCTTGAAGACCATCCGGTCTGAGATGGAACAGCGCCCGACCGTGGCTCCGGGTTCACCGGCGGAACGGCAGGCGATCGAGCGCCTCAAAACTTTCCTGACCCGCATTGATGCCGAGTCGGTGCGCACACAGACCTTGAGCGTCTACGCGCCGGACGCGTATCTCAACGACACCTTGGTGATCCGGCGGGGTGCCACGAACATCCAAGCTTACTTCCTGGCCACGGTGGATGCTGCCGAGAGCATCACGGCCCAGATCGAGGATGTGAGTCGATCAGCCGACGGTTTCTATTACATGCGTTGGACGATGGATGCCCGGATGAAGAAGGTCGCGGCCGGCGAGACGATACGAACTCTGGGCATCACCCTGGTCCGATTCGACGATCAGGGCCGCGTTCTGATCCATCAGGATTACTGGGACAGTGCCGCCGGGCTCTGGGATCACGTTCCAGTCATCGGCCGGGGCATTCGTTGGATCAAGGGACGCCTCGATCATTGATCGGCTGAAGAGCAGATGGGCCAGAGCCTCGGCTATCCGCCCCTCGCCTTGAAACCGTCCGCGTGCTTCGATCTCCCTGTGACCGAGCCCATCCTGGAAGTTCGAAATCTCAGCAAGGTTCACCCGACGAGCGAGGGTGGATCGTTGACCGTTCTGGACCAGGTCGACTTGCGCCTTCTGCCGGGCGAAACCTGCGCCATTGTCGGTCCCAGCGGTTCCGGGAAGACGACGCTGCTGGGTTTGTGCGCGGGTTTGGATCAACCCACGGGCGGTGTGGTGCGGTTGGCGGGGCAGGATCTCGGTTCTCTGGATGAAGATGGCCGAGCCCGGGTCCGCAACCAATACGTGGGATTCGTGTTCCAGAATTTCCAACTCCTGCCGACCTTCACTGCGCTGGAGAATGTCCTGGTACCGGCCGAATTGCAGGGGGCTTCCGGTGGCGAGGCTCGTGCCCGGGAATTGCTGGGCTGGGTGGGGTTGGCCGAACGTCTGCACCATTATCCGGCGCAGTTGTCCGGGGGCGAACAGCAGCGCGTGGCGCTGGCCCGGGCTTTCATCAATCAACCGCGTATTCTTTTCGCAGACGAGCCCACCGGCAATCTGGACCCGGCGACGGCCGTGAAGATCACGGACCTGCTCTTTGAACTGAACGCCCGAGCCGGGACCGCATTGGTTTTGGTGACCCACGATCGCGAATTGGCCGCCCGCACCGGCTCGGTCCTTCGCCTGCGCGGTGGGCGCCCGGTTTCCGGCGATTGATCGCCAGTTATTGGGGGATCGGGAGGCTGGGGACGTCTCGCTCGAAGAGCTCCCCCTCAGCCCTATATGGAATGATTCATGTTTGCCGTGGACGCCGCACGACGACGTTGGGCGGGTCCTGATGTTTGGCGATCATGTTCTTCGGGAGAATGCCCCGCCACGAAACGTTGGGATACACGATGGAATCGCGGCCGATGATGGAACCCGGGTTCAGTACCGAGTTGCATCCGATTTCGGCCTTGTCGCCGATCAAACCGCCAAATTTCCGCAGGCCTGTGTCCATGGGAGTACCTTCGAAATTCACCCAGACGTTTTGATTGTCGAGTTTCACATTCGACAGGATGGAACCCGCGCCCATGTGGGCCTTGTGCCCCAGAATCGAATCCCCCACGTAATTGAAGTGAGGCACCTGGCATTGGTTGAAGAGCACGCAGTGCTTCAGTTCCACCGAATTGCCCACCACACACCCATCCCCCACGATGACGTTTTCCCGGATATACGCCCCGTGCCGGATGCGGCATCCGGCCCCGATGATGGCCGGTCCGATGATCATGGCTCCAGGTTCCACGATGGTGCCGGCTCCGATGAAGACCTGTGGGCCCACATGCGCGGCGGGGTGCACCTCGGCTCCGGTGGTTCCCGGTTTGAGGTTTTGGGACAAATAGCCGGCGAGGCGTTTCAGGGCCTCCCAAGGGTACTCGACGCCATCAAACAGGGCGCCATGCGTGGTCTGGCTCAGGTCGAACAGGTCATCCACGTGATAGGTCATTGCGAACGAAGGCTAAAAGGAGGGGGCGACGGGTCAAGCCAACGCCCGGGTTCTTGCGGGTCATCGTTTGTGGCGTCGGAGGAGCTGAGCGGATCGATTGCAATTGCCCAAGGACCAGACTTGCCTGTGGTAGCCTCTCCGCCACGTTTGGACACATCGATGACTCTGCGCATTCGGTTGACGACCTTATTCCTCACATTGGCTGGGATTTGTCTGGCGGATGTGGCCCCGTCGCAAGACCTCTTGGCAACCAACACCTTGGCGGTGTTCAGCGTGCCCGACGTCGCCGTCGCCAAATCCTCGTGGTTCAAGTCGAACCCTGGCCGCTTCTGGGAAGACCCGGCCATGGCGGCATTCCGCAATCAGTTTGAGAGCTCCTTCCGTCAGAAGTGGGGCGTCGTGATGGAGCGCGAGACAGGGCTGGATTTGCGGGAACTCCTGAACCTGACCCGTGGGCAGGCGACCCTGGCGGTGTTTCCGCCGTTGCCGGTGGACGCCGGTGCCGAAGATTCGGGTGCCAATTGGTTGCTCCTCCTCGACACCAAGGACGGTTCGGCCGCATTGACCAAAACCTTGGACGCCGCTCGCACCCGGTTGTCGACGAATGTTCCTCCCACGGTCAAAACGCACCAGTTCGGCGACTGGCGATTCTCCACCGTCACCATCGACCTTCAAACGGCGTCGGCTGGGAGCGCTCAACCAGCCACTCCCCCAGAAGAGGCCTTGGAAGAGGAAGACTTGCGTTGGGAACTCTGCTTTGGACAGGTGGGCTCTGCCTTTGTGGCCGGGCCCTCTTGGGCTGCGATTTCCAACGCGCTGCCGCGGTTGACTGCCACCAATGGGACTCCGGGGTTGATCAGCAAGCCGTCGTTCAGCCGATTGTGGAATTCCACTCTCAAGGACCGCCCGGCTTGGTTCTATGTGGATGTGGCTTCGGTGTATCAGCGATTGTCACCGCGTCTGGAGGGTGTGTTTGGAATGCTTTCGTTGCTGGGGGCCGATCCGGCCAAGGTGGTTCCGGCCACCGGTCTCACTTCCATCAAGTCCATCGGTGGCGCGATGCAGAGCTCCACCTCCGGTTGGCTCACCGAGTTGGCCATCGAAGTCCCTGCCACCGAGCGTGTGGGATTGACCCAGGTGATGGAGATCTTGCCTTTGGAGGCCGGTTTGCTCGAAGGAGTTCCGGCCGATGCAGCCTCCTTCCAACGCTGGCGGATTGACGGTCCCGGTGGTTGGAAAGCCCTCGAAGCCTCGCTGAAGCGCATCTCACCGCAGCTCTCGGATCTGGCCCGCATCACGGTGGAATCAGCGGGGCAGGTTTTTGATCCAAACTTCAACTTGCAGCGCGATCTGATGGGGGCCCTGGGCAACGACTTCATCAGCATCACGCTGGCTCCGACCGGGACCAATTTGCTTCAACTGAGCAACCCAGGACGCATCCAACTGATTGGCTCACCGAACCCGATTCGTTTGGTGGGTGGGTGGAAGGCTTTGGAAGCCCTGGTCCACATGCAGGCGGGCGCTCTGGAATTCTCACAACGAACCGGAGTTGGGGATCGCAAGGTCATCGTGGCCACCGTGGGCGGAAAGGGTGGACCGCAAAATGCCTTCCAGATGACGACGAGTTCCAACCATGTCGTCATCGCCAGCGATGCCGCCGCCATGGATGCCTATTTGGCTGCGGCCACGCGAGGGGCTCCGGTTGTTCCCGGATTGGTGGAAGCAGCCAGCGGGGCCGGGGGATCGCAGCGGGGCATGTTCGGTTTTTCCCAAACCCAGACGGAACTGCGCGCCACCTGGGAAATCCTGCGGGCCTCCGAATCCCTGTCGAAGGTCATGCCTCCCGGGACGACGAGTTTGGAAATGGTTCAAACGGTCGAGTCCTGGGCCAACTTCAAGCTGCTGCCACCCTTCGAGGCGGTGGCCAAATACTGGACCTTGCAAGCCATCAGCGGAGGAACCGATGCTGATGGATTCCGGTTTCGGTGGTTCTCGCCCAATACGCCGTGAGCTGATACGGATCGGTCCATTGGCAACATCTCTGAAGAGGAGAGCCGGCCAGGCGTGCGGCGCAGAGTTTTTATGGCTCAGTGCCCAAAAACGCGAAAAATTTGAAAATCCATTGCGATGTACCGGCCTGCTCGGGCATGGTCTCAAGCCTTCGAGGCGGAGAGGTGGCTGAGTGGTTTAAGGCACACGCCTGGAAAGCGTGCGTAGCTAATCCCTACCGGGGGTTCGAATCCCTCCCTCTCCGCCAGATTTTTCCACCCGCTTTCGTTTCCCCGCAGTTCTGGGAGAGAGCAGCGGTTCTAGCCTTTGAACCGACGATCAGGCGTTGGGCTCTGGACTTGCAAGCTGTGCAAAGTAGAGGGGGATGGAACCTTGGTGAACCCCATCCACGGCCAAGTCCACCGTGTACTCTCCGAATTGGTCCAACTTCAACCCATTGATTTGCATCACGAGGTTGAAAGTGGCGCTCTGGGACTTTTCAGTGAATCGAACCGCGACCTGGGCATCCACGTTGGGCATGATCATTTTGCCGTCTTGATCGGCGAAGGTGACCCGCAACTTGTGGTTGCCCTCTTCGATCCGATGGAATCGCATCCGGGCCACCACGGCACAGTGAGGCAATGTGTGGGGTGCTTCGCCGGAGTTCACCGAGTCGAAGGCACCGAGGATGCAGACTTTGCCACCGTAATCGACGGCGGAGTCACACAGAGTGAAGATCTCCAATTTCAACGAAATTGAAACTGCAGCATCCGGGCCCTTTGGTAAAGGGAAGGCGTTGGCGCCGCGCCGTAATGGTTTTTGACTTCAACGGGAATGAGCCCGTTTTGCCCTGAATCGGCTCCCGCGCAATAGGCCAGTAGGGCTGGGGATGATTTGATGTCGGAGTGTTTGCGGACTCCAGCCCGGGATCGGTGAAGTTGTGGCGATGCGGGAATCCCCTATCGATGATTCAGGACGACGACTCCAACTTCAAAGGTAAGCTGATCCTCCGCAGGCGGCAGCGCCTGCAGGAACCCGGGTCCGTCGGCCCGGTGATCTTGCCCAGGACCCCTAAGAACCATGAGCACAACCCCATCGAATTCTCCCCGCCGAGCCAAGCACGCCACCCGGCGCTCTCGCACCCGTCCTGCCACCGAATCGTCGATACGAAAGCATCGCATATTTCTGGTGGAGGGCCATCCCGTGACCCGTGAAGGGCTTATCAGTTTGATCAATCGGGAAGACGACCTGGAAGTTTGCGGAGCTGTGGGATCGCCGGCCGAAGCCATCTCCAACATCCAGGCGACCCGTCCCGACATGATGATCACCGACATGTCGATTCCGGGGCGCAATGGGATCGAGTTTTTGAAAGACATCCACGCAGTGCTTCCGGCTCTGCCGATTCTGGTGCTCTCCATGCATGATGAAACCTTCTATGCCGAACGGGCCCTGCGCAGTGGAGCCCGGGGCTACCTGATGAAGGAGGCCAGTCCGGAGAAGTTGATGGAGGTGATCCGATCTGTTTTGACCGGGGGATCTTTTGTTAGTCCTCAGATATCAGCCCGTCTGGTGGACGCGGCCATTGGTCGCCGTCCGCGGGGTTCCAATTCGCCGATCGAGAAATTGTCAGATCGGGAGTTCGAGGTTTTCCAGCACATCGGCAATGGCAAGAGCACCAAGGAAATTGCCGGCACGCTCCACCTGAGCCCGAAGACGGTCGACGTCCATCGGGGTCGCATCAAACAGAAGATGCAGATACGCGATGCCATCTCATTGCTCCACCATGCCGTGCGGTGGGTCGAGACCCAGTGCCCACAAGGTTGACCGTTTCACCTGAAACCAGGGCCGAGCTCCAAGGGGCTCGGCCCTGGTTTGTTTCAAGGGGGGCGTCCGTGCTGAGACAGGGTACTGGGATCCTTTAGCGACGTCGGGACTTGCGTCTGAATTCCGGCTTTTGCGGCTCGTGGCATGCTCATCCCAACAACCCGATCTTGCACGCAACGTCCACCCGCCCGAGTCATGAAAAGCCTCCTCGCCCTCACCGCTGACCGCCCTACCGCCACCGACCGATCCGCGCCCCTCTCACGCTACCGAGAACTGTGTCTTGAATCCGGAGATCGCACCGATGCCCGGACCCGGATCCTCTATGCCGACGATGACCGGTGCATCCTCCGGGCCTGCCAACTCATGCTGGATCGGGCCGGATACGATGTGGATACCGTCGCTGATGGGGCGGAGGCCTGGGGGGCGTTGCAGTGCATCCGTTATCACCTGCTCATCACGGACAATGAGATGCCCCACCTGAGCGGGGTGGAATTGATCCACAAGGTTCGCGAGGCCTTGATTCCGGTTCCGATCGTCTTGGCGTCGGCGTCGATCACCAGTCCGGATGGCCTCGAGTGCGACGCGGTATTGCCCAAACCCTTCACCGTGCGGGCGCTGCTCGACACGGTGCGGCAGGTGCTTCATCGGGTGCCAATGGCACCGACAAGGTTGAGGCATCGTTGTTGTGATCGAGGTCAACTTCAGGACTGAAAATCATTTCGATGGAACCCCCCAACAGAATTCCCTATGAGCAAATTCATTCCTCTCTACTGCAATTCGACCCGTGAGAACATCGAGCGCCGTGCTCAGGAGATCTTCGAGATGCGCGGATGCCCGGAAGGGCGAGATTTGGATCACTGGCTTCAAGCCGAGACAGAGCATTGGGACCAGTGCTCGATGGACCCGAAAACATCGGACGCCGAACAGTTTCCGGCTGAATGGGACTCGTTGGGTTGAATGCATTCGTCCCTCCTCCAACGGTTGTGTTCGAGAATGCGCCCTCGGGGTTGTGTTTTTCTGGACCCAGCATCAAGCCCACGAGCCGGCCGCCGGTCCTCTCGGATCCTGAGGGAACGCTTGTGAAATCCCTCATCTTGGAGACCTGTCAGGTTCTGGCGGTAGGTTTGGCGGTGGCTCTGTTGGCCAATTGGCTCTCACCGCGGGGGCTGCCTTTGAATCGTGATTATTTCAAGGACGCCAGGCGGTCGACCGAGAACCCATCGACTGCGGTGTTGGAACGGTTGTCAACCCAAGCCGGGGACACGAAACGTTTACCGGAGATCACCGGCGAAGAGGCGCTGAGACTGTTCCAGGATCCCCGACGCGGTCAGGGGCGGGTCCTCTTCGTGGATGCCCGCAAGGAAGCGGTTTTCCTCCTGGGACATATTCCGGAGGCCTATCCGCTGGACCGGTTCTATCCGGATCCAGATCTGCCAGCCATCGTGTTGGCGGGCAGCGGAGCGGAGCAAATGGTCGTCTATTGCGCAGGAGGTACCTGTGAAGACAGCCATCATGCTGCGCTGCTGCTCATTGAGGCAGGAATGGATCCCACGAGGATCCAAGTGTATTCCGGCGGTTTCACCGAGTGGACCTCACATTCTTGGCCAGTGGAGCACGGAATCCGAGCCAGCGGATTGATCACCCCCCGATTCCCATGAATGTCCAACGGGCCGGATTGATTCCCATGAAAGGGCGCCTCCATGGGGGATGGTTGGCGAGGGTCGTGCTGGGGATTTGCTTCGTTTATCTCGGACTCAACAAGGCGTTGAGTCCCGCGGATTTCCTCAAGGCGGTGCATCAGTACGAGGGTTTGAAAAACACCTTGTACCTGACTTGGATCGCGGCCCTGTTGCCCTGGTTCGAGGTGTTTTGCGGCGTTGCTCTTCTGGTCGGTTTTTGGATTCGGGGTGCTGCCTTCGGGACGTTCGGGATGCTGCTGTTTTTTTCAGCCATGGTCTTGCAGCGCGCCCTTCAGATTCGCGGGGCCACCGGCGTCGGTTTCTGTGAGATCCGCTTCGACTGTGGCTGCGGCAACGGCGAGGTCTTGGTGTGCCTCAAGTTGATGGAGAATGCGGTTTTAGTTTTCTTGGCGGGAATGTTGTCCCTCCGGCGTTTTGCGGTCCTCTGAGCTGATTCCATGATCCTTTTGCCTACCCGATTCTCCTCGACGCTGTCTTGTTGGTTGGGGCTTTGCATGAGCCTCGCCAGTCAGGCGGGTACCTCAACGGTACCCAACGACCACTTCCTGAGCCGAACACCGATGGCCGGGAGCTCTGGAGTGGTCGAGGGAGCCAACCCGTGGGCAACTCGGGAGCCTGGGGAGCCCCTGCATGCGGGCGCCGTCGGTGGACAGTCCATCTGGTGGAAATGGGATGCCCCGTCGGATGGAGAACTATGGATCACCACCGATGGGAGTGATTTGGATACCGTGTTGGCCGTGTACACCGGATCGGATCTGGGGAATCTGACGGAAGTGGCTTCCAATGATGACCATGGTTTGCACACCACCAGCCGGGTCCGTTTGTTTGCCAAGAAAGGAGCCTCCTATGCGATTGCGGTGGACTCGATGGGCAGTGAGACCCGTTCCGCTTTTGGGCAGGTTTCGTTGCGTTGGTCCTTCTTGGCGGAGCCCATCCTGCGCCCGATCAATGACCAATTCCTGGGGCGAACCCGACTTGCGGCTGGTCCCTCCGGCCTTCGGATTGAAACCTCCAACCGGTTTGCCACCCGCGAACTGGGTGAACCTTATCACGCCGATGTCGTGGGCGATTCGTCGCTATGGTGGGAGTGGACACCGCAGACCTCAGGTCCTGTCGAGCTTTCGACGGAAGGGAGTAATTTCGATACAGTTTTGGCGGTTTATACGGGGGACTCCCTGACGTCGCTGGTGTCCGTCGCCGTGAGTGATGATGTGGATTCGTCGTCGGGGGCGCTGACGAGCTTGCTGACCTGGTCCCCTCAAGTGGGTCGCCGCTATTTCATTGCTGTGGATGGGTTCGACGGAGCATCCGGGAAGGTGTCGCTGTCGCTGGCACCTTGGGTTCCACGAGCACAAAATCTTCAATTGAATCCGGAGGGTGTTTTCCAATTCCGAGTCCCCGGTTTGCCGCAAACGACCCAGACTCTGGAGAGTTCAGCAGATCCGGGGTGCTGTTGGGCTCCGGTTCCCGGTTGGCAGATGAGCGGCGGAGTTGGAACCTACATGGAGTGGATGCCCGACGGAGCGTCTCGGCGCTTCTATCGGGTCGTCAGCCTCCCCTGAGCCTCTCTGGCTTCAAAACCCGTTCCGGAGCCTGCCTGAGCTCGGGGCGTTTCAGATTGAACGACTGAATTGGATCGCTGGTGCGGGCACGGTCCGGCTCAGACAGGCTCTTCGGATGGGTTCGTTGCGCCGATTTTCATGGCGTCTTTATTTCTGCGTCAGTTTTGTGGATACGGTTTGGCTGCTTTGCTGCTGGATCACGGGAATCCGTAGGGTCGGGAACCGAGGGTGGCTGGATTGGACGGTGATTTGAGCGGGTTGACCGGGTTCCAGATGGAAACCCTTCGGGAAAGTCACATCCAAATTGAAGAGGTGTCCGGCTTCAGTTTCCCGAACTTGGACATCGACGCCGGGAGCGCTGATTTTCGGAGCGGACAGACTCAATGCTTCCTTGCTGGAGTTGCGAATCACCACGGTGGATTTGAGCGGAGAGGTCAATCCGTCACTCGGAATCCAGATCTGCTCCGGCGAGACCGCCACCACGGGTTGGACCACTGCGTAGGTCGTCACCTGCAGTGAGGGAGTCTTGGTGGACGAGGTTTTGAGTTGGATCTGCGCTACGGTGCTGCCCGGTCGGAACGGCGGGATGGCCGTGATATTGAGGGAGAACTCTTTTCCAGGACTCACTGTTTCCAGAGCCACCTTGAAGGAAGTGTTGGTACAAATGAGGTCCGACAATTCCACGCTCTCCTCGAGATTGTTCACGATCCGGATGGTTTTGGTTTGTTGGGTTTGTCCTTCTTCAGAAAAGGAAAACATCGCCAAAGAAGGAGTGACTTCGATGGGTTTCCAGATGGCTCCGGTGAGTTGGAGGACGATGTTGGAATGGGCCAAGTCATTGCAGTGGACCGTGGCGTTCTTGGTGACCCGACCGCTGAAGCCGGTGGAATTGAACTGGAGCGGAATGGAGCCTTTGGCACCGGGCTCCACGCGTTTGTCCCAAGTGCCGGCAGTGGTGCATCCGCAGCCGGGTTGGACGCGGAGGATTTCCAAGACCTGATTGCCCGTGTTGGTGAACACGAAGGAATGGGTGACGCTTTCACCGCTGTTGATTTTTCCGAAATCAAAGACGGTGGATTCGAAATGGATGATGGGTCCCTGAGGTTTGTCTGGGACGGTGACTGGAGACGAATCTGCTCCGGATGCAATCAAAGCACGCAATGCGAGGGGGAGTAGGATCCAGATGGAGGGTTTCATGATGGGATGAGGGATTGAATGGAGGTTGGGATGGTGGGTTTGGATTTTGTTGAATCGTTCCGGCTTAGGGGTTTTCAGTGGTGAAGGCCGGTTGCCCGGCGATGGCTCGCTGCATCCGCAGCTCCAATACTTGACGCGACTGTTTCAGGCTCGTTTGAGCGGCAGCGCCTTGAGCGAATCCGCTTAATTGGTCGATGAGTGCGAGTTGACGCTGAATGCCCTCTGGGGTCTGACTGGCGGAGCTGGGGATGCTGTAAAGCGTCTGATTTCCAGCGTTGATGTGAATGGTTTGGAGGTCGGCCCAGTTCGAAACCGGGGGGTACTGGGTGAGGACCGCGTCGGCCACGAAGTACTGGTTTCCGGCCAGTGGTTGTTTCAGGTAGGACCAGTAGTCTGCGGGGATTCCACCGCTGCCGGCCTGAGCGATGAGAAAATCCCGGGCGGCCTCATTGGACGGCGCCAACTCGGTCAATACCTGCAAGGCCTGCAGACGATTCCCGCCCGGGGAATTCGGCTCGGCGAGTCGGATGAGCGAAGGCACCCCGGCGCCCTCGGGAAGCTGTGCCAATGCAGACATGGCATAGTACCTCCAGTGGCCTGCGGCGTTCTCGAGGTCTTGAGCCGAGTCCGTGTTTCCATAAGCACCCAAGACTTCAAACAAAGGTGCGATGTCCGGGGAGCCTGAGCTCGCCGGTGCGGCGATGGCGGTTGCCAGTTGTGCGCGAGCTACGGCGATGGCCTGGTCTCGATGCTGACCTGGATTTGCCTCTTCGAGGCTTTGAGCCAACAAGGCCAATTCCTGGTAGGTTTGCGGTTTGTCCAGGATCTGGCTCATGGCGGCGATGGCTTCAGGGCCACCGATTTGTCGAAGAGCTTGGATCATCCCCGTGCGGGCGCTCCACTGTCCCAGATCCGCCCGCAGTTCGCGGCTGAACAACACGTCCGTGCCGTCGCCCATGAATTGCAGGATGGCGGGAATTCCGATGGTACCCATCGCTGCCAAGTCGCGGAGGCCGGTCTTCCATGCTTCGAGTGCTTCGGGGCGAATCGCATCGTTCTTGCCCTTCAGAGAGCCAAGAAGGGCCGTTAGTCGGGCCATCAATTGTTGGACCTCGGCGGGAACCGCAGATCTGGATCCAGGGTTCGAAATCACTCCCGCATTGGCTGCAGGGCTGAGATCGGCCTCCACGGTGCTGGTATTGCTTTCAGCTTCGGATTGAATCGGAACCGCGGGACCCTGTTCCTCGTCCGCTGAGGCCACGAGGATTTCGGACGGGCCCGTTGTCGGAGCAGATAAAGACAGGAAGCGGGTTAAGCCGATGATACCGATGACCGAACCGGTCGCGGTGGCCACAACGATCCAGCGAAAGGCGCGTCGATCGGCTGTGGGTTGGTGCGATGGATGATGCTGAGGGACTTGTCGGTGATTCATGGGAGGAGGGTTTTTGAGTGAGTCGTCGGCGGAATTGGACAGGGGGTGGGGAGCAGAGCCGGTTCCGGATTGAATCGGCTGTGGTCGGCGAGGGCGTTGCGAGGGAAAGGTTTGGGTCCAGGGCCTGAGCGAAGGGGAACCCGGCGGCAAGCCGCCGGGTTCCGTTGCTAAATCAGTGAGGCCTGAGAGAGGTCACCGAGGTTCAGGGGGCTTCAAAGTCCACCTGGGTACAGCCACTTGCATTGATGGTGACCGGCTTGGTTTGGGGGGCCCCGCCGATGGGCTTCAGGGTGAGATACAAGGTGGTCGATTTACCGGTCCACTTGTAATCACAGGAATACCAACCATCGGTGTCTGTCTTTCCGGTGGCGAGCACCTGTCCCTTGGCATCCTTCAAGACAACCCCACAACCCGGCACCTGACGGGCCGATTCACGACTATCCTCCTTGCGGGACTTCGTCTGAACCATACCCACGATCCCGGCGACCTTTTTGAAGTCGTTGATGTTGCAGATCGAGTCCGATTCCGAATCCGTCCCGTCGCTGAAGGCGAAGAGATAGGATCCACGGTTGGGGATCCGAACCTGGCGGGTTGCAGGATCCACGGCATCATTGCCGCTAGGCCCACCACTGGCATATCCCGACGTGCCCTTGAGACCGTAGTCCAAGTGCATGTTGAGGTACACGAAGCCCGAGGCAGGCACCGTCAGCGTCACCGTGACCACGGTCGAGGATCCCACGGACTGGGGACGGTAGTTTGCCAGAACCACTTGCGTGGAGTTGACGAAGAACTCGTTGCCCGGGATGTAGCATTCCTGACCGTTGGAGCTGGGAACGACGGTCACGCTATCGTAAGCGTGGATGGGTTGTGCACCCTTGGTGACGTACGGATAGGGGATGGTGAGGTTGAGAGTCACCATGGTTCCTGGCCGGCCGTTGTAGAACAGGTTGAAGTAAGTCTGTCCCGGATTGCTGGCGTTCAACTTCGACAGCGATGACTTCGACCCGTTCGGAGTGAACAGGAGGCGGAAGTCCTTGCAGCCAGTGGTGGGATCCAAGTCATAGGTGCACAGCGAGCTGTCGGTGACCACCACGCGGTTGGACGGTAGGCACCGGATGATTTGGATATTGCTGACTTCGTTGCACCCGTCCGAAACGGTCCACTGGCGTTCCACCCGTTTCGGGCAGTTTCCGGTGATCGAGTCAGTGTAGGTGATGGTGATCGGAGCGCAGAGATCCTCACCGGTCGGGGTCCCGGTGTTGGCCGGGTCGATGTTGCAGTCGGAGCAAGTCAGATCGATATCCGCGGGCCAATCGACGATCGGCGGCACGGTGTCACGAACCTCGATCGTCGTGGCGCAGGAACTGCGGTTGCCGCAGGCATCGGTCGCAGTCCAAGTGCGGGTGATGCGGTAATTCTGCGGGCAGGACCCAGGGATGGAGACATCCACAAAGGTCAGGGTGGGAGCGGGATCGCAATCGTCGCTCACTGTGGGATCCGGGAATACCAGATCGTTGGGGCACTCGACTGGCGACACCACCTGCGAACAGACGATTTGAGGCGGAGTCGTGTCGACCACGTCGATCGTCGCGCTGCAGGAGGCTCTATTGCCACAGACGTCAGTCGCAGTCCAAGTGCGGGTCACCCGGTAGCTTTGCGGACAAGCTCCCGGGACGGTGACATCCACAAAGGTCAGGACCGGTGCGGGATCGCAGAGGTCGCTCACGGTAGGAACCGGGAACACCGGGGCGTTGGGGCACTCGACTGGCGAGACCACCTGTGAACAGACGATTTGGGGCGGAGCCGTGTCCACCACGTCGATCGTCGCGCTGCAGGAAGCGCTGTTGCCGCAGACATCGGTCGCAGTCCAAGTGCGGGTCACCCGGTAGCTTTGCGGACAAGCTCCCGGGACGGTGACATCCACAAAGGTCAGGATCGGTGATGTATCGCACAGGTCGCTCACCCTGACCTCCGGGAAGACCGGAGTGTTGGGGCATTGGATTGGTGAAACGACCGGCGGGCAGACGATCTGAGGCGCAGTGGTATCCACAACTTCGATCGTTGCGCTGCAGGAGGCGGTGTTGCCGCAGGTATCGGTTGCAGTCCAAGTGCGAGTCACGCGATAGGTCTGCGGGCAGGCTCCGGGGATCCTGATATCTTCGAACGTGAGCCTCGGGGACGGGTCGCAATTGTCGACCACGGTGGCCTCCGGAAAGACCGGAGTGCTGGGGCATTGAATCGGTGACGTCACAGTGGGGCATTCGATGCGAGGCGGCTGTGTGTCTTCGGTCCAGGTGTAGGTGACCACCGAGCGGACCTCGTTGGCGCATGTATCGCGAGCGATGTAGGTGAAGCTCTGGCTGCGGAGGCAGCCATTGATTTCCACGATTGGGCCCGGGACACAGGTCACAGACCCCGAGACGTCGCCGTCGCAGTTGTCGTTGGCCGTGACCAAGTCCGAGCAGGTGGGCAGCGTCGGATTGCAGCCCAACTCACCCCCGATGGGCAGGTTGCTCAGCACTGGCGGAGTGATGTCCTCGCGCCAGGTGTAGGTGACCACCGAGCGGACCTCGTTGGCACAAGTATCGCGAGCGATGTAGGTGAAGCTCTGGCT
>JACCDP011009001.1_pt1 | contig 26297 bp, 23 predicted proteins | sample 7445841 | NCBI WGS metagenome assembly JACCDP01 (sample SAMN15323441, study PRJNA562643) | freshwater metagenome | isolation source: river surface water | place: USA:Blue River Watershed | collected 2017-08-17 | reverse complement strand
GTTATGAAGACTCTCTTCGACCAACCAAGAGCGAAAGAGTTTAGGATCTGGAAGCTGAGATTCAGTGGCTATAAAGTCATCGATAGTTTCAGCTTGAAAGAGTTCTCGAGTTGCTGTCGGTAGCGCATTATAAACATCTTCTACAGTTGAAGATCCCTGAAAGAGAGGGCTTACCTTATCTAGCGGGACGGCAAAAAATGTAGAAGGATCAAATTTGCTTTGCTGCGCTTTCCAACGTGCATAAGAGAGGAGCACAAAGGGAAGGTTTACTGGATTTGCGGTATCTTGGGCCAGAAGGATGCGACCTGTCGTCTCGAGATCATAGGGACCCGCAGATGGAGCCGAAGCTACCAACTGAAACTCGTTAGGATATTCCGTTTCAAGGGCCTTTTGTAGGGCGAGAGTCGCATATCCCCCTTCGGAGTAACCTTTGAGGAATAAGGGACCGACCTTAACTTGCTTGGTCGCTGCAAAAGTTCGGGCTGCTTTGAGGATGTCGATACCAGCTCGAGCGTAGGCTTTTTCAATCATGTATGGATGAAAGAGATCCTTTGACGATCCGTAGCCAAGATAGTCCATCACAACTGTGACAAAACCCTGTGAGCCTTCAAAGACACCTTCTCCGGGTTGGACGGAAGGTGCATCTTTGTCGTTGATAATAGTCCCGTGCTGTAGACTGATCCAGGGGAAAACTTTGCTATTGCCATCTGGAATGATGAGAAGGCCAGAGGCTTTTACATTTTGTGGAACAGGATCCGGTGTGGCCGTTACATAGGTGAAACTATAGATATAGATACCGTTCTTGGCTTTGGGGCCAAGACCCTCAAAGACCTTATCCAGTTCTTCGCGAGAGATTTTAGCGATGGGTGTATAGTTCAATGGGGTGCCTCTCTCTGGAAGGGCATCTTGAGACTGGCCTGGAGCTGGACCCGTCGAAGGGCTACCAGAGCCCTGAGAATCCTTGGGTTGAGTTAGTATTGGCTTATCTGGAACAGTATCTTGATTTTGCGGATTACATGCAAAGAGTCCGAGACTTAGAGTTGGGGTCAAGAGCCACGATTTCATAATGTTCCCTTTGTTTGAGGGGACGTGAGAGCACTTCTAAGGGAATAGTATCATGAGTCACTAGGCAAAAGGTGGTCAAGATCTTGATGGGAAAGCTTTTCACTGTTTGTGGAGGGATGGGTCTTTGGTCTCTTTGAGGGCAAGGATCAATGTGCTTAGCTGTGCACGCAGGGCCTTAATTGCTTCAGGTGTAAGATTTTGATCTCCATAGAGACATAGGTTGAGGTTTGGGATGAATTCATCAATGCTTTCTTGCAGGTGAGGAAAATTGTGGGCAAGGCGTTTGAAGTATGTGCCCAGCGGTTCTGTTGGTGAACGGAGGCATCCCAGACGCGCACCTTGTTTGAGGAGAGCTTTTAATTCCCGATCCCAAGGGGGACGTTTGGGATTCGCCTTTAGCAACTTGCGAATAAGGGCAAATAATATGATGCCTAAGCTCAGAAAAATGATGAGATTCAAGCCGTCGCTGTCCGGCCAAACGCGAGTTAGCCAGTCTTGAAAGCTACGAGTGAGATAACTTACATAGGAGAACAGGTAGAGGCTCCATCCACTCGCTAGAGGTTCTCGATAAGAACCTGGAACCATGGTAGTAGGGTCTACACGAACCCAATTTTGTCCGTCCCAGAGTTCAGTCCATGCATGAGCATCTCTGTCTCGAAGCAAGAGAAACTTTTGATCTTCGAGTATGGATCCTCCTTGAAATCCAATCACAATTCGTGCAGGAACTCCAGCTAAGCGCATGATGCTCGCAAACGAAGCTGCAAAATGCTCACAATAGCCTGCACGTTTTTCAAACCAGAATTGATCGAGAGTATCTTCATTCTCTAGTTTTCCTGGTCGAAGAGTATATTCAAATCGAGCCAATTCTCGGCGCATAAATTGCAATTTGTCTTCGAAGGATAGGGTACGAAGTTGGGTAGCTAGTTCATGAACTCTAGCAGACGTCTGAATTTTATCATCTTCAGCAGTTGGGGTCTGTTTAGGTTTGTAGCGAGATGAAGGACCTGCCACCAGCCGCATAAGAGCAGCTTCACCCTGTAGCAGGTGAACCTCTGGATTCCAACGAAGTTCTATATCATTTCTTTGCAAGTTTGTGCCTTGAAAAGCTTCGAGATGGGGCAGATTTTTCCCGAGTCGATCCTCAGTCAAGAGCTCGTAGGAAATACCTTCGGCTGGAGTGATTTGAGCCCAGTGAAGCCAGGGACTCTCGTCTGGCTTTCTTTTCCAAGTCATACCAAAACTTTCTTCTAAGACACCCATTCGCCAGTAGAAATGGGAGGGATCTTGGGGGGCCCAGCCATTTGGAAAATAGGCCCGAAAAGCAATCCTCTGGGATTCTGCTAGAGATGCATAGCGGCCAGGTTCAAGCGAAAAGCTGAGACCGCTCATACTAGCGTCCTGAGGTGTTGGGCGAAGTTCGGGGAAAAAAAAGTAGACGGGCAAAAGTATAACAGCTGCAGGAATTGCTGTTCTAGCTATAGCCTGTAGCAAAGGGAAAAGTGAGACCTGAGAAAGTTGATCGATGTGCTGATACATAAGGCTAGCAAAGATCATGCATGTTAAAAAAAAGTAGAGTGGTAAAGGAAAAGACTGACCAGGAAGTAATAGTAAAGTGACGAGCAAAGCAAAGAATGTAAGGTGAACCATCATAATCTGCATCGGGTGGGGACGATCGCAGAGCCAGAGCAGGCTTATGACAAGTAAAGCAGCACTCCAGGTCGGATGGTGCCATGTAGAAGGAGCTGAGAGAAAAAGATAAAGGACTGCTAGACTTGCAAAACTCAGGAGAAGCACTCGTGGTGGAGCACTTAAGGATCGATGAATCGAGAGAAATTTCCAAAGGATTCCTGCAGCAATGAGGATGCCGAAAGGATCAGGGAGCTTGGCAGATAAAAGCACATAAAAGATCCCGTAGGTTGCAAGAGTGAGCCATTTGATCTCTCTCATGTCTGCTCCCGTGGGCAAGAGGCTAGGATGCGAAGAGCTGCTTCGAGATGATGGGAACCTTGGCCCATGGGAAGGCTTGCATGCGGAAGGACGAGGCTAAAGGCTCGCTCTTCGCTTACGGCTCGAAATACCCAGGCCGTAAGTTGTTCGAGCTTTGCCTCGCGATGGGCTCCGGGCGTCTGTTCGAAGTGAAGTTCGACCGAATGTGCTTTTTGAGAATGAAAGTCTTTCAAAAGGAGTCTGTCACTCCGAGCCAAGACTTTCCAGTCTATGCGGCGTAAAGAAGAGCCTTCTTGATAGAGTCGATGTCCAGCAAAATCTTCTTCCTCAAGATGATCAAGACGTTGCTCGTGAGGACTCAGAGGGAGTGGGGCAGCTCCTGTGGGTCTTGGATAGATGATGCATTCAGCAGCTAGCGGACACCATTTCCAGGCAAAAAAGAGGCCAAAGATTCCACGACTCGTGATGCGAATCCGCTGGACTTCATAGACGCCTCGTTCGGAGAACTGAAGTGATAGTTCGCAGCGTGTCTGATCAAAAACTTCTGTTATAGAGCTTGTTGCTTGTAAATGAAAGGGAGCTGGAAGCGTGAGAAATATATTATACCGAGAATCTCGGCCGAGATTCTGAACTGTCACTGGTAAGCGGAATGTCTGACCCGCTTCAGCCAGGGGATGAGAGAGAGAGCTAGCTCTAACTAAGAGGACATTACTGTTCGTGTGGACCATTGCAACGAGGCCTAGAATGATCAAGGTCAATCCAACAGTGTGGAAGGGTGCATTGCTCCGAAAGTAGCCTAAACTGAATACATTCATAATCAAGAGAAAGTAAGCAAGACCGTAAACAGTGGGAACGATATAGGGCTTATGTAAGGTCTGAGGGAAGGTCCATGCCATGGTTGCCCTCGCTAGGGAACTAAAACTGTTGCAAGAAGGGCGCGTGCTCGTTCGATACCTACCTGCGGCCTAAGCTCTTCTCCACTCACTAGACGGTGATTCATAACCTCTACGGATACAGCCTGCACATGCTCTGGTGCTACGACTTTACTTGATTCGAGATAGGCATAGGCTTGAGCTGATCTTAGCAATGCGAGAGTGGCTCGAGGCGATAAACCTTGCGAGAGCTTTCGGCTTTCTTGGGCGATATCGACGATATATTCACAAATACTAGCTGATGTTAAGACTTTTTTGACCTGCTCTTGATGTGAGATAATCTCACCTTTTTCTAAAATTGGACTGAGAGAATCTAGCGAGTTTTTAACTGACGTAGACTGAAGGATGCGAATTTCTTCTTCGCGACTTGGGTAACCTAGTTCGAGCTTCATAAGAAAGCGATCGAGTTGTGATTCTGGAAGAGGGAATGTCCCTATACTTCGCCGTGGGTTTTGAGTTGCGATAAGAAAAAAAGGCTGTGGTAATGGATAGGTTTTTCCGTCTACAGTTACAGCCTGCTCCTCCATGGCCTGGAGAAAGGCACTTTGAGTCTTGGGAGAGGCTCGATTGAGCTCGTCGCCAAGGATGAGATTTTTAAAGATTGGGCCAGCCTGAAAGACGAATTGCTGAAGATTTCTATCGAAAATAGAAAGACCTGTGATGTCTGATGGAAGGAGATCAGAAGTGAACTGGATGCGGCTGAAGTCAAGATTAAGGAGTCGTGCCAAAACCTTGGCAAAACTGGTCTTGCCCATCCCAGGGTCGTCTTCGAGTAGCAGATGTCCACCTGCTAGCAAGCAAGCGAGTGCGAGTTTGAACTGCTGTTCTTTTCCTATGACAACACTATCCGCAGCGAGCAGAAAAGCTTTTAGCATCATCTGCTCCTTGGTTCAGGTAGTGCCAGTTGGCTTGAAGTTGAGAAGGTCTTTGAGATCTTGAGCACCTTCGAGCTGAGCGAGTGCATCAAAGGCAGCAATTTTATAACCTTCCGCAAGAGTCGGGAAATTGAAGATGATTGAGCCCACAAAATCATGAATAGTCATATTAGATGCCATACAGCATTGTCCAATATGAATAAGGTTTGCGGCATCTGCTCCTACGATATGTACTCCAAGAAAACGATGGGTCTGAGTGCAGACGATAAGTTTCATAAGACCATGATTGTCACCCCGAATATGGCCACGGGCAATCTGATCGTAGCGAGCTCTGCCTACAACGTAGGGAATATCTTCTTTTTGAAGTTCTTCTTCTGTATGACCGACCGAAGACATTTCTGGAATGGTGTAGACGCCAATTGGGAAAAATTCAGGGAAGTCTACCTTACCCAAACCAAAAGCGTGATAGGTAACGAGGCGTCCTTGCTCTGAAGAAGTTGCAGCTAACGCGGGAGGACCAATCACATCACCTGCGGCATAGATGTTTGGAACGCTGGTCTGGAAGTACTTATTTACTTTCACAGCTTTTCGGTCGTTGACTTGAATGCCAACTCGTTCGAGTCCCAGACGATCAGTACATGACTCGCGACCAGCCGCAAAGAAAAAGACATCAGATTCGAGGGAGAAATCGTTAAAGTGAGTTCGCACCATAGAGCCATTCAGTTCTACCTTATCAAAGGTATGTCCGAGTCTAAAGACGACTCCCAGATCTTCCATAGTGTTCTTGAGTTCTTCCGCGATCTCTTGATCCATAAATTGCATAATGCGTGTTCGCGCGTCGACAATATAGGTTTTGACACCAAGAGCAGCAAAAATACAGGCGTATTCGCAACCAATGACCCCTGCTCCGTAAACAATAATCGAGCGAGGTAGCGATTCTAGATTGAGAATATCGTCGGAATCCACGACTCGCCATCCATCGAAGGGTACATCTTCGGGGCGGCGCGGTTTTGATCCTGTCGCGATGACAATAAAACGACCCTCGAGCAGATAGCTTGGGCCAGTGCGCGGTGTGACCCGAACCTGATTAGCTGATTCGAGGAGGCCATTCCCGTGAATAATTTCTACATTAGCGAGTCGAAGCTCATCTCGAATGATTTTTTCTTCATCCATAGATGCTGTTACAGCACGCTCGCGCAGGCGACTCATGGAAAGGTTGCGCACAAGACGAGTGACCCAGTGTTCGCCCACATGAGAATGTATGCTGCTGATCGCTGCTAAAACTTCTCGCATAGTTTTCGAAGGAATTGTACCGGTATGGATCCAAGCTCCGCCGAGTCGCTCTGGGTGACGCTCGATGATGCCCACTCGTTTTCCCAAGCGTGCTGCATGCAGCGCCGCTTGTACGCCAGCAGGGCCGGATCCGATGATAAGCATATCGTATGTTTGGCGCTCTGCCATATGAGTCATCCTCAGCCTAATGGGTCATTCTATTGGGGGTATCGGCAGAGGTTTGAAAGAGTTGAGAGTCTTTGCTGGCCTTGGGAGCAAAATCTGGGTATGAGCTGCTGCTTTCGTTTCTCTGGCGTTCGTCATAGTATGAGAAAGTGACTAGGTGAGGAGGACGGACCTTGGCAAACTCTTGGATAGTATGGATCTCAATGGTTCGTGAAGGAATGTTGGTTTACGGCTTCGTGATCGCCGGATTTTGTTTGGGCTTTTTGCGAAAAGGCGAATTGCCAAACGGCTTCGCTCCTCTCTGCCGTTGGGCTAGTTTCGTCTGGGTGACGGCGAGTCTATGGTTTTTGGCCGATGTCGGTGGACTTTTCAGTAAGCACGCTGTCATTCTTGGAATAATTCCTGCTCTTTATGTTTTCATCCTACCCGACCTTATCACTCTAGCGATGATGTTGATCTACCTTGGATTCGGTTGGCCAGCTCCTCTCCGCAAGCAGTATCTTGCTCAAGAGCGTGCTCGATTGGATCGGGCCCTGCGCGAATCGTGCTAAGATTGAGGGCAGCTTTCTAGCCGAGGACACTCTCATGAATGCCCAGCTCTTTCTGTACGGATTTGCTCCTCTCCTCGTGTACATTCTTGTCGATTACTGGAAAGGCTTTCGTGCTGGTGTGATCGCCGCGATAGTGGTCAGCCTAGTGGTGCTCGTTATGGATTATATCCAGACCGGTAGCATAGATTATTTCGTCGTTGGGGAGACGTCGCTGATTGTTGGGTTAGGGTACGTGAGCCTCAAAATGAATCAGGACAAGTACTTTAAATTCCAGCCGGCTGTGGTTGCGGCTGTATTTGCAATGGTTTTTGCCTATTTTCAGTTGTTTGACCAACCATTGATGGTTCGTTATGTGCCTCGCATCGAGCAATTGATTCTGGCTACCTCTGGAGGAGATCTGAATAATCCCGAGATAGCACAAATGCTAGAAATGCTTAGAGATCCGAGTGTTGTGGAAATGTTTGGGCGGCTTTCGGGGGCGTGTATAGGGCTCTTCTTGGTTCATGGACTTATCATGGTCTACGCTGCACTAAGACTCTCCACAGGTGCATGGTTTGCTTGGCGACTGGCGATCTATCCAGGCCTGATGGGACTTGTGATCTATTATCGCTTAGCTTTGGGGGCATGAGTTGAACCTTTTGCTGTTCTGAGAATATAATAGGAGAGGGGTGGAGTATGCAGCTCTCAAGAGAGGTTTGCATAGGGCACTCTCCACGCATTCCAGCAAGTTTCCACACGGCATCGGGATGGTTATGTTTGAAATCAATCCGAGATTTAAGCAGCAAAATCCTACCTCCGAATCCGAGCTGAGTAGCCAGATTACGCAAAATTTTTCGGCTTGGCGGATGGGTTTACCTTTTGAACTTCCCGTGACAAACCCCAAGTCTATTCCAGCTCTGATAGCGGTAGGTGGTGGTAAAGGGGGAGTTGGCAAAAGTATTGTGAGTGCCAACCTGGGGGCAAATCTGGCCCAATTTGGATATCGGGTTCTCATCATCGACTTGGATCTTGGTTGCTCGAACCTCCATAGTCACTTTGGGGTTGCGATGCCCAAAAAGAGCCTGGCGGATTTTCTACTGACCAAGACGGCGAACTTTCGTGACATTATGTTGCCGGCTCCTGTGCAGGGGGTAGCCTTTGTCGCGGGTGGGCGAGAGGAAATCTGGGGAGACTTTCTAGAAAATCCATCCAGTGATTTGCAAGTGCTTTGGGATGCTATCGTCTCCAGTAGGCAACAGTATAAAGTCGATATAGTCGTGCTCGATCTTGGTGCGGGAACACACCGGTATACTATGGACTTTTTTAGCTGTGCACATCTGGGTATCGTCACCTGTCTTCCAGAGCCCACCTCGATTGAAAATGCTTACGTTTTTTTCAAAATGGCTCTTTGGAAGCTGATCGATAATTTAGGACGTCGTCTGCATCAGACCGAAGTAGCTCAAGACGTAAAAGCCGCGCTTGCTTCGATGGCTGGTGGCTCCCTCAGCAGTGGATATGCAACCTGCTTTCGACAACTTGCGATGAGCTACCCGGGGTTTATCCAAGAACTTCAAAAGACAATACAGGCAAGGAATGTAGGTATCATGATCAATCAAGCTCGCGATCAAGCGGACATTGATCTTGGGACCTCAATGGAACACATATGTCAGAAGTATTTCGGGCTACCAACGCGTTATGTTGGCTACCTCAATTATGATGAATCTGTTCTCAAATCTTTGAAAAATCGACGTTTGCTTGTTTCTGATTTTCCTCATAGTATGATTGCTAAACGGCTTTCAGTCGCCGCTGCTCAATCGCTCAAAATTCTTGGGATGCAACGGAGAAATTGATGATAGATCAGCAGAGAACAGAATCGCGAAGTTTACGGAGTTTGGCTGCGCTTAATTTGAATGGCCCGACCCTGTACGAGTTGCTCGATGTGCCAACTCAAGCGAGTCGTCTGCAGATTCGAGAATCTTATATCCGTTTACGTAGTACCTATGCATCTGGGAGTCAGGCCCTTTACTCTCTCGTTTCTGACGAAGAAGCTCGTCAGACCTTGGAGTCTATCGAGGAAGCCTATCGTATTCTCGACGATGACCATCTTCGAAAAGAGTACGACGATCTCATTGGGGTCATTCGCGAGCCGGTTCGCACTCAGCCTCTCGATTACGGTTCACTGCACGACTCTGCAAGGATGGGGCGTAGAATTTCGCTTCAAGAAGAAACGAGTGGGTCTAAACTCTATGGTTCGTCGAGCGAGTCGACGGATAACCGCGGTGTTTGGGATGGAGAGGGAGAGAACGAAGTTCGAACAACGCGCCCTTATGTCTCATCCGCACCGGTTGCAGGTAAGATTAAAAAAGTAGCTGAGAGACCTACTAGTCCGGATTTACGCGCTCAAGAGGAAGCCATATTGGCTAAGCCTGAGGTTTTTGATGGCGTCACTCTGACTCGCTTGCGGGAAATTCTGAGCATTCCCCAGTCAGAGATTCAGGAGCGAACCAAAATAGCGATAGAATACATAAAAGCGCTGGAAAATAACGACTTTCATAAGTTGCCATCCCTCGTGTATGTTAGGGGCTTCTTGAAGATATACCTCCAGTACCTGGGCATCCAGGACGGGAAACCCTTGATAGATGCATACGCGGAGAAATTTAACAATTGGCGCGAGAAGCACAGACCCCACTCTTAATTCAGATAGATGCCGACTCCGGTCGGCTCGATGTTTTTCTACAAAAACAGTTGCCCCACTTGAGTCGCTCACTTCTGCAGAATCACATTCGATCCGGGCAGGTTAAGGTCAACGGAGCTACCGTCAAGACCGGATATGCATTAGAGTCCGGTGACACGATAGAAGTTCTAGGCGACTTAGCCGTAGCACCTCCGATCCACACGGAAGAGCCAGAACCAAGCCCCGTTGTGCCCCTGGAAGTCCTCTTTGAAGACGATGCGGTCCTTGTGATCAATAAGCCTGCAGGCTTGGTTGTTCACCCCGGGTCCGGTACTAAAGGGCAGGCAACACTGGTAGCTTCTGTGGTTGCTTATCTTTCGGCAAAACATTTGGCGGAACCTCTGCCAGGAGACCCCGAGCGACCAGGTGTCGTTCATCGACTGGACAAGGACACTTCGGGCGTTATGGTCTTTGCTAAGACAGCCCATGCTCACCGATCTCTCTCAAAGCAGTTCAAAGACAAGACGAACCTGCGTGAATACGTAGCGCTGCTCGATGGAGTCATGAAGGACGATGAAATTGCCGTAACGTCGTATCTCTATCGGGATCCACGCTATCGGGTAAAATTTGCCTCGCTTTCTTGCGAAGAATATGAGCAGATGCAAGAAGAGGGACGCGAGCTACAAGCTTATCGATACGCCAAGACTCATTTCTTCAAAAGGAAGGTCTATGGCCAGCGTCTCACGTTAGCAGTCATGAGCCTTGAGACGGGGCGTACACATCAAATTCGTGTTCATGCAAGGGTTCTTGGTGTGCCTGTATGGGCAGACAAGGTGTATGGCTACACCCCGCGCTTGCCGCAGCAGTTCCCAGCGGCTGTGAAGACTCAACTTGAAGCCGTAGGGAGACACCTTCTCCACGCGCGACGTTTGGGTTTTGAACATCCTGTGGACGGACGCAAGCTGGCCTTTGAGGCTCCTCTACCGTCAGACTTTCGAAGCGTGCTAGAATTATTAGAAAAGCACAGCCAGGTGTAAAGTCTACGCACGAAGGAATAAATCGGATGAGAGTCTCTATTTGTCTCTTCTCTTTTGTCTTGGCTTGGGTTGCCCCCTTATTGCATGCAGAAACCAGGAATGCAGACAAAAATTCGCCAGAAATGGTGTTTCTACTTGTGGATAAGACCAAACTCAAAGCCGACCTTCTCACCTGGCCTGAGAACGAGCAGGTGTCCGAGCGCTTGCTTTCCTTTCGCATTGCGATCGGTAAAGAGGAAGGCGATAAGCAAAAAGCAGGTGACAATAAGACCCCAGAGGGTATTTACTTTGCAGAGAAAATAATCCGTTCTGGATTACCTGCCAAATACGGTCCCTACGCTATTCCTATCGATTTTCCTAACCCACTCGATCGCTATCTTGGCAAGACCGGCTACGGGATCTGGCTCCATGGGGTCGAACAGGACTATCGCATCGATGCGGCTAAGGTCACTGAAGGTTGTGTCGCTTTCTACAATGCCGATATTCAGACCTTGAGTCAGTGGTTGATGCCTTCGCAGTCGGTGATTGTCATTGCTCGAGACGCCCAAGAAGTAAATCGTCCGCAAGATATTGCGCAGGTCCGTGAGCTAACTCACGCATGGATCGATGCCTGGGCAAAGCGAGATCTAGAGCGATACATTTCCTACTACACGAAAGATTTTAAGCATCTCAATCGCGATGTTAAGGAGTTTTACGAGTACAAAAAGCGTGTGTTTAGCTCTTACGACCGCATGTCAGTGAAGATGAGTCAGATCAGGGTCTTCACTCACGATCGCTACGCTGTTGTACTGATGAATCAAGACTTCAACGGCGACGATCGCTATCGGGCCTACGGACGCAAAGTACTCTACTGGCAACGTAGCGACGATCATGGATGGAAGTTATTTCATGAAGATTTCAGCGAGACGCCTCTTCAGCTGACGAGCGTCTCACGCGAGCGTATTGCCCAGATCATCAAGACCTCACCGAGCACTAAGGTACTGCAGGGGCAAGGCGAATCTTCGCGCCTTTAAAAAAGCACGGGCGCCTCTAAGCGCCCGTAACTTTTTGAGATCACTCTAGGTACCGTTCTTCTGCCAATTCCCACTTCACAGGCGAACGCCATAAAGAAGAGAGCAGGAGCTCACGCATGAGCATAAACTCTTTTGGGAGTTTGTCATAAAGTCTTTCGAAGAGTTCTTCGTGCGAAAGAATCTCAGCCTTCCATGTTTCTCTATCGATCGCCATGAGCTGGAAAAAGGTTTCCTTTTTGAAATTATTGAGACCTTTCCATTCGATATCTTGGTAGCGAGGCATCCAGCCGAGCGGGCTTTCCTCTGCAAAGGCACGACCGTGGATACGATCGAAAATCCACTTGAGAACCCGCATATTTTCGCCAAAACCGGGCCATAGGAACTTACCGCTTTCAGATTTACGGAACCAGTTGACACAGAAAATGCGAGGGGGATTCGCGACGGAACGTCCCATTTGGAGCCAGTGATTGAAGTAGTCACCCATGTGGTAGCCGCAGAAGGGCAGCATAGCCATCGGATCGCGACGGACTTGACCGATAGTACCTGCAGCTGCAGCTGTCATCTCTGAGCCTATAGTAGCTGCGAGATAGACGCCAAAGTTCCAGTTAAAGGACTGGTGAACGAGGGGAACGGTCGAAGCGCGACGGCCACCAAAAATGAAGGCACTGATCGGCACTCCTTTAGGATTGTCCCACTGAGGATCGATAGAAGGACACTGAGATGCTGGAGCAGTAAAGCGCGCGTTAGGGTGTGCTGCTTTACGTCCACAATCCGGAGTCCACTCTTGGCCTTGCCAATCGATGAGACGAGGAGGAGGAGTCTCGGTGAGATCTTCCCACCACACGTCGCCATCAGGAGTCAAAGCTACGTTTGTAAAGATGGTGTTCTTGCGAATAGTTTCGATCGCATTACAGTTCGAGCTTGGCGAAGTCCCTGGGGCAACACCGAAGTAACCCGCTTCCGGGTTAATGGCGTAAAGTTTGCCATCAGCGCCAGGTTTGATCCAAGCGATGTCATCACCGACGGTCGTGACCTTCCAGCCTTCAAAACCTTCGGGTGGAATGATCATCGCGAAGTTAGTCTTACCGCATGCGCTTGGGAAGGCGGCGGACATATAAGCCTTTTCACCCTGCGGAGATTCTACGCCAAGGATGAGCATGTGTTCTGCTAGCCAGCCTTGGTCGCGTCCGAGAACCGATGCGATGCGAAGAGCAAAACACTTCTTACCCAACAATGCATTACCACCGTAACCACTGCCGTATGACCAGATAGCTCGTTCTTCAGGGAAGTGGACAATATATTTTTGCTCTGGATTACAGGGCCAAGAACTATCCTTTTGGCCTTTTTCGAGAGGTGCGCCGACAGAGTGAAGGCAGGGAACAAATTCGCCATTGCCAAGAACTTCGAGCACTTTACGTCCCATGCGGGTCATGATCTTCATGTTGACCACGACGTAGGGTGAATCACTCAGTTCAACTCCGATGTGAGCATAAGGCGAGCCAATCGGTCCCATGCTGAAGGGGATGACGTAAAGGGTGCGACCGCGCATGGATCCGCGGAAGAGTTCGGTGAGCGTTGCTTTCATCGCAACTGGATCTGCCCAGTTATTGGTAGGACCAGCGTCTTGTTTCCGCTTACTGCAGATGAACGTACGGTCTTCTACCCTGGCGACGTCACTGGCATCAGATCTTGCAAGAAAACTATTGGGTCGCTTTTCTGGATTGAGAGGAATGAAAGTACCTTGGTCTACCATCTGCTGGCAGAGGCGCTGGTACTCTTCTTCGCTACCATCAGCCCAATAGACTGTATCAGGCTGACACATTTCTACGACTTCCTTGACCCACTGAATCAGTGCTTCATTTTTTACATAGCTTGGAACTTGCATAGTACAATCTCGAATTTCATAAACGTTTGTCTCTGCTGGTGATCAACAGAGCCCTAAACCCTGCCCCCTAAAAGACTTTGAAGGGATTTGATGCCCTCTGTCTTCACCGCGATGGTCTCTCTGAACGGGACAATGGTCAAGTTAATTTCCTACAAAAGGTGTGAGATTTTGCTGAGGATCTTGTACGGGTTTTTGTCCGCAGATTGTTTTGCAAAACAACCCAGGTCTCCGGAGATACCTGGGTTTCAAGGCTTTTGTAAGAATGTTGTAAACTTTCTCTTAGCCTCACTTTGTCAAGGCTTCTTCGAAATCCATTCGACGAGATCGATCTTGGTGAGGATATGAAGTGGTTTTCGCGATTTATCGAGCACAATAGCGAGACCAGATTTCAAAACGACACTCTGGAGTGCACTCAAGGGTGTGCTGAGTTCGACAGTCGGCACGGAGCGTTCCATGATAGCGCCGATATTTTCTTCGGTCGTTTCGGTGGAGCTGAGGAAGTGAAGGAGGTGGTCTTCGGTAAGAACACCCACCAGCTGATTGTTGGAGAGAACTGGCAGCTGAGAAATTGCCTGTTGCTGCATGAGTTCGATAGCGTGATAAGCGCTTTCTTGCACGTCTACAGTGATGAGTGGGCGTGTTGACTTCGAGCTTAAAAGTTTTTCGACAGTCCCCTCCATGACCGGGGTACCTTTGAAATTATTGTCAACCATCCACTTATCGTCGACAAACTTCGTCATATAGTTGCGAACGCCATCAGGGAGAATAACCACGCAGTTTTGGTCTTTACCAAGTTGCTTGGCCTCACGGAGAGCTGCGTAGAGTGCTGAACCGGAGGAGCCCCCACAGAGTAAACCTTCTTCTCGGATAAGGCGGCGTGCTAGTAGGAAAGACGGACGGTCGGTAGTCTTGACCCAAGCGTCGATCATATTGCGGTCGAGTACGTCAGGAACAAAGTCGTAACCGATACCCTCGACTTTGTAAGAGGCCACGTCGGTTCCGCCACCCAGGATGGAGCCGACAGGGTCAGCACCAACAATTCGACATTTGGGGTTAAGCTCCTTGAGGCGGCGAGCGATACCGGTGATGGTTCCGCCAGTGCCTGCGCCAACCACAACCATGTCTACTTTGCCGCCTAGATCGTCCCAGATCTCTTGAGCCGTTGTCTCGTAGTGAGCGATTGGGTTGGAAGGGTTGCCGTACTGGTCGAGAATGTGAGCGTTAGGGAGTTCTCGCTGAAGTCGTTTGGCTACGCTGATATGGCTTTCGGGGGCATCCCAAGCAGCCTCGGTAGGCGTTCTTATAATCTCTGCGCCCAGAGCTTCGAGGACGACCTGTTTTTCCCGGCTCATTTTTTCCGGCATTGTAATGATGACGCGATAGCCGCGGACTGCACCTGCCAAGGCAATGCCTATACCGGTGTTTCCACTTGTCGGTTCGATCAAAGTATCCCCTGGTTTGATCCGCCCCTGCTTCTCGGCGTCAAGAACCATACGGTAGCCGATACGATCTTTGACAGATCCACCCGGATTGAGAAATTCGCACTTTGCGTAGAGATTACAGCTGAGATTGCTGCCGACCCTATGGAGCTTAACGAGCGGGGTTCTGCCTATGGCTTCGAGGATACTGTTGCATAGCATAGTCATTTATCCTTCATTGAGAAATCACAGGGTCAATATGTATCAGAAATCCGCGCTGAGAGCCAAGCTTTAGCAGAAGCAACCGAGGAAAAGACTTGGAGTGGGGGGACTAAAGACTTCATCAGGGGTATCAAAATCTTGACGCCGTGGATGCGTTGACAGGCTAGGTTGACAGTGAAACAATGAAAAAGACAAGTCTCTCTGATTCATGGCCCGTAAGTCTTACAAGCATCCTCAAGAATAAAACTTTCCTTCTGATGATTCGGGCTCTTGCAGTTTTAGGACAACACATATGTTTTTTAAACAACCCCTGCTGGCTATCGACATTGGATCATCTTCGATCAAGGTGTTGGAAATGTCACGCGGACAGTCCAAAAAACTCCATTCGCTTGGCTTAGAAATATTGCCGAAGGGGGCGATCGAGGCAGGTGTAGTGCGCGATCCCGAAGTGGTGAGTGAGGTGCTTGGTAAACTTCTAAAGCGTCTTAAAATATCGGGTAATAAACGACGAGTAGCCATTTCAGTGTCGGGCGTCTCGACACTTATCAAGCGTGTTAACCTACCGATCGAAGATGATTCGTCCCTCGATGAGATGATTTACGAAGAGGCGAAACAACAATTTCACCACAACCTCGAAGATATGTATTTTCGATATCAGGAAATACCGTCCGTATTTGTGGAAAATGGAGTTCGTTCTTTTCTACTTGTCGCAGCCAAAATCGAAACCATTGAACAGTATGTCGACCTCATGCATCGACAAGGCTTAAAGGTTGGTATCACAGACTGTGACGTTTTTTGTCTTTCTAATATGTTCGACTACAACTATCCAGTCGCAGATGCCCTCACCATGGCTGTCAATATCGGAGCGTCTACGACACAAGTTGTGTTCACTTATAATGGAGAATTCCTTTACTCTCGTGAGTTTTTTATGGGTGGTAACGATGTCAGTCAGCGGATTTCGGAAGAACTTCGTGTTGACTTTGATAACGCGGAATCACTGAAGATATCTGCATCTATGGGTGATCAGGCTATTGCAGAAAAGATTCGGCCTATTCTTAAAAGTTTGAATGAGCAGATGTCGATCGAAATAAATACAACCTTAACTTATTTCCAGAGTGAAGAAATGAGCGGTCGATTTGAAAAAGTCGATCATATTTTCTTATCTGGTGGAGCAGCAGGGACGCTCGATTTAGGAACCTCGGTCTCCACGATGTTGCGTGCTCCTGTCCAGATCATTAACCCATTCCAGCGCATCGATATCAAGCCTTCTGGCATTGATATGGATTACATCATGACGCAAGGATCCTTGTATGGAATAGCCATAGGGCTTGGCTTGCGAGATTTTGTGGATCCCTGAGGGGAGGATATTTGCTTTGATTTCGATAAACCTTACGCCTGTTGAAGAGCTAGATAACCCCCAATGGTGGTTACCTGACCTGGTTATTCTTATCAGCTTTCTGGCCTTGAGCTATGGGGGAGTGTATTACTACAGCTCACTTATTCAGGAAGAACTTGCTCTTAAAGAGGCAGATAAGCAAAGAATAGTTCAGGAAACAACGAGCCTTGATGCCGATGTAGAAAAGTTTAACTCGCTGAATACCAAAATCAGCGCATTAGCTTCTAAGAAAGGCTCATTGCAGCAAATTACTGAATCAAAACTTATGCGCTATTTGCCAATTATCCTTTTGGAAAACATCCAAAACTTGAAGCCTGAAGATATTTGGCTAGACTCACTTGCTTTTGTCGAAAAGAAGAAGGACGGAACCTCAGCGCCTATGTCTGCACCCGCTCCAGGAGGAGCAGCTCCAGCGGCAGCGCCTGTTCCAGTGGCAGATAGTCCTTATCAAGCAAATGACTTTCCTGTGCACATCGAAATCGTAGGTAAGGGAAAAAGCAACGTGGCGGTTGCTGAGTTTATGATGGCTCTGAAAGCGACTCAAAATCAACGATTTGAGAAGAGCGATCTGCGAACACAGCTCTTCTTTAGTGATATTTCTATCGCGTTTACACAGGTTTCGACACAGCCTGCTCGCACCGCCGGAGCCGCAGGAACAGGAACTGGTCCTGAAGTAGTAGAGTTTAAGCTCGCACTAAGCTTTCGCGAACGAATCGGTGGTGGGACTGAGAACACTGCAGAATTTAATCAATTCATAGAAGACTTCAAGCGTAATGGTCAGGCTTCCCTCGAGAAAGAGGGTTCCTCGAAAATGTAAGCGGGGTCCAGTATGGAGTTAGATGAACTGGTTGACAAGTACCGTGGCGCAAAAAAGCAAGTCCGTTTTGGGCTGGTGGCTTTGATCTCGCTTTTGCCAGCTCTCAATGAGTGGTTTACAAGTGGTGAGATCTTGGAGGGACAACGCATTCAGTTAGAGTCTGAGCTGAGTGCGGCTACTGAGAAATTTAATGCCGCGAAAGCCAAAATCGCTGAACTACCCGCCCTTTTGACGAAACTCACAGAAATTGAGGGCGAACTCATCAAGGCTCGCGAGATTTTGCCGGAACAAGTTGAGTTTGACTCGATACTGTCGTCCTTAGGTGGACTGGAAAAAGACTACGGTGTGACAATAGTAAAATTTATACCTGGGCAAGAACTGCAGCCCAACCCCCAGTTAGAATATAAAGAGGTCAATATCGATTTAGAGCTTCGTGGTGATTTTGGATCTACTATGCGATTCTTAGACAGGTTGGTACACATGCCCAATTTGACAAACATACGGAATATTCAGTTTACTGCTCGCGCAGATTCGAAGCCAAATGAAAACCCAATACTCGACTCGCGTGCGAAGTTGATCTTATTCAAGGGAATGTAGCATGAAGGTTTTCGCCTTGATTTTGCAGGGAGCGCTCTTGGTCTGGGGATCTCATCTCCTGGCTCAAGTTCCTGCATCTCCTTCTGATAGGGCGAAAAATTCAGAAACAGAAAAAATCGATTTGAATAAAGTAGACTTTGAGCAGATTGAGGGAGACTGGGAAAGCTCTCCGCGCTACCCATCGCTCGATGCGACTCGATCACCAAAGTTGAAAGATATTCTGGAGCCTTCTTCGGAATATTCCTATGCATCATTTGGGCGACCTGATCCCTTTCGTCAACCAGATATCATTCTAGATACAGTCGACAAAAATAAGCCAATGCCCCTGCAGGGAGAGAGCTATAATATTCGATCCAAATTACAGATGTATACGCTTCAAGAGTTGACGGTAAAAGGCTATTGGCAGCAGGAAGATGGACAGCGTCGTGCGGTCGTTGTTATGCCAACTGGGGAAGGCGCTACTGTAAAAGAGGGAGACCTCATCTCCAGCGGAAAAGTTATCAAGATTGAACCTAATCGCCTCTCTGTTCGACTTTATCGTATAAGAGCTGATGGTGTGAGAGAGCATGATGACCGCTATCTTCCCATCGGTTTTCTCAAGCAAGAAGTCAAAGGAAGTTTAAAGTTTGAGCCAGGTAAAGAACCCGTTTTTGTTCGCCCGGAAGAACCTGGAATGGTTCGTAGTGCCAATCCCGCGGCATCGTCTCCTAGACCCATGAATTCAACAAGCGGTGCAGGCGTTGGAGCTTCTGGCGCAGGAGGGCTTCCCGCGAGTGTGAATCAAGTTTTGCCACAAGTGAATAGCGTCCTCAGTGGGCAAGGTGGTGTAAGTCCCCAAGCCGTTCAGCAAGTGATACAGCAAATTCAACAGACAAAGCCGCAGCCACAACAGTAGAGGTGAGGCATGAAGCGTAGTCATCATATTCAGTTATGGATTTTCACTCTCCTTCTTTCGGGGGTGTGGTTAGCATGCTCTTCGAGTTCGCCAGAAACGAAAGAAGATACGGTAGGTGCGACAGAAAAATTAGTCGCGATCGACTCTGATAATGCTGCTGAAGTCTCGGAAGGGAATGAAGCTGATCTCGACCAAGCTGAAACAGAAAACTCAGCGACTATAGGAGATGTTGATAGCACTGAAGGAGAGAAAGAAGAGGATCTCTTGTCAGATACAGCAGATCCTGAGGCAGCAGGTTCTCCAAGTGAAGAAGGTTTGCCAGCAGAAATGGATGGAAATATAGCTCCTGATCTCATGGGGACTCAGGAAGAAAATATCGAAAAAATTGCACAAAAAGCTGCAGAGGAGGCGGGTATCCCTCTCGAGCAGTCCGCTGCTCCCGCTACTGATGGCTCTCTTCCTCCAGTCGTCGATACTCCGCCGGCTGCAGGTCCTACTGACACAACTCCCGTAGCAATGGAGTCGAGTCCTGTGCCTACCCCTGGAGCAGAAGCCGTGAATACTTCAGCTCCTGCTCCTCAGGGACAAGATCTTGCAGCTCAGCTTTCGACAGTCAAATGGGTTGGATACCGATTTGAAAAAGGCAAGGGACTCTTAACCATTGAGATACTCAACAGTCTTCCCACCGATTACGATGTATTTTCAGCAACTGACCGCCGTCGTGAGTCAGGATTCCTCTTTCGATTTTATCAGTCTAGACTTAGTCGAAAGCTGCGTTATGCGCTTGATTCCAGTGAGTTTTGCTCACCCATTAGTGCGATATCTATGTTTGAAAATACTGACTCCGGATATGTCGATGTTTTTGTGAAGCATGACCCTAAATTTCGTGAGCTCGCAGAACAAGGTCAGCTCACAGAGGGAACTCCTGGGGGTAGCTTGGGACGGGGCTCAGTTCGTCTCGTCTTTAATATTCCCAGCTGTGAGGAGAACGCTCCTCGAGAAAAGCTTGCTGTCAAGGATAAAGCCATCAGCTTACTAGTAGGAAATGCAACGCCTTTTGCAAAGCAATTTGAGCAAAAATCACTACCTCGATCCCGAGTTGGGTTAGTACGAAAAGCAGCCCCCACAAGCTCTGATTCAAGCTCTATAGCACATAAAATAAGGCAAAGACCAAGTCATCGGGTGGATAAAAACGGGCTTCCTGAAAGCTTCGATAGAACCTTGGCGCGATCGACGACTCAAGTACGATCCTCGCTTCGTATTATTCGTTCAAGTATGATGGGTGTAGCTGCAGATGAGATTCCAGAGGTAGGTGAACCAGCTAATACAGCAGAAATGAATCCAGCTGCCAATGCAGCTCCTGTCGAAGATCCCGCGCCCGTAGTACCAGCAGCTGAGCCTGAAATGACAGCTGCTCCGACAGAAGTTCCCGCAGCAGCTATGCCTGAAGAGCCAGCCCGAGATATGACAGGTCAAGCGACTCCTGATCCAGTAGGGGGCAGGGCCTACACCGGCAAGGCAGTAGCTCTTGATTTCTATGATGCTCCCCTGAGCCTTGTACTTGCAAGTTTGAAGGAGCAGACGGGTCATACCTACATTTATACCGACGTTGTGGGCCAAACCCGAGTAACGGTTCACTTCAATAATGTTCCTTGGGATGAAGCCCTAGAGGCCATTCTTCAGACTTACGGACTCGCTTCTGCAAGGATAGGTGATTCGATTGTTCGCATTGATCAAATTACTGAGATTGCTAAGACAAAGCAGGCCAGGGATGACGCTGAAAAAGCTACCTCAACTCAGGTACTTGTTTTTCCACTTAATCACGCTAAGGCAGATGAGGTTGAACCTCGCCTAACAGCACTACTTGCAGGAAGTGGGGCTAAGATAACTACTGATAAACGGACAAACAAAGTCATAATCGAAGCGTCTCGCAAAACAATAGCGAAAGTGAAGGAGATCATCAAGCGCCTCGATACAGAAACTCCTCAGGTGGAGATTGTTTCGAGGATAGTGGAGGTTAGAAAATCCTTCAGCAATCAGTTCGGAATTTCTTGGTTAAACAACTTAAACTTTGATCCAGGGAGAGCTCTTGGCTTTGGCACTCTCAATTTTCCAAATTCTTTAACTTCAAATTTTGCAGTCGATCCTGGTGTTAGTACAGATGCTACCTCGGGTGCCGCACGCTTCCGCTTTGGAAGCTTGAACAAATTTATCGACCTCGATCTTCTGCTCAAGATGGAAGAAAAGAAGGGTACGACCAATATTCTGCAAAGCAATCGTGTTCTCGTGTTAGATAATGAGAGCGCAACAATTAAGCAGGGTACCAAGCGCGAAAATATACAACAAGCAGCCGCTCAGGTCGGTGGTATTGCAGCAGCGGCAGCTCCTCCTGCTGCGCCGGAGGCTTTTTTGTCTCTGGAAGTGACGCCTCAAGTGTCTGCTGCTAATACAGTGCGAATGAAGTTGAAAATCACCAGTGATAACTTTTTGGATGCAGCTAACTCTCCCATTCAGACAACGAGTAAAAAAGAACTGACAACTAATATGCTTAGAGGAAGCGGAGAGACAGGAGTTATCGGTGGAATTTACGACACGAAAAAAGCCGTGAGTCTCCGAGGAGTTCCTTTTCTTTCGGATATTCCCATTCTTGGAGCATTGTTTCGACGATCTCTCACTGAGGAAGAACAGTCAGAACTCCTAATCATGGTGACTCCTACCATCATGCCGACAGAAAGTGGATCGACAGAGGACGAGGTCGCTGCCCTGAAAAATCCTTTGGAGTGGAAAGAAGAGAGCATATTCTCTCAAAAGGATTCGACGGGGAAAAATCCATCTGCAAAATTCTAAGTGAAATGAGGGTGCTATGAGAAAGCTTTGTCTATATCTATACGCCTCCACTCTTCTGACAACCTGTGCCTATCAGCCAGAAGATGCAGGTCTTTGTCGACTTTCTTGTAGCAAAGCAGTGATTGGTAGCAATGATCTTTCTATGGCGATCAAGCTGCAATCCTCTAGTAGTACTATCGTCTGCCCAGTGGCCAAGGCTAACGCCGATTCCACTCCTGTCGTAGCACAGTTCTTGGTGGCTGAACAGTTTTACTCTGATAGCGGGAAAACTAAAGTTGAACAAACAAGGCCAGTTCCAAATATCAGCTTTGAGCCAATAGTTAATGGACCACGCTCCACTTCAGCACGAAACGTGATTAATGCTGGAGCAAATCCTGATGTCCCAGGCGAGTATGACAATGTTCGCTATATTGGAATTCCTACACCACGTGACAATTGGTGCTCTGATTCCTGCGGTATTGCGACCATTGAAGTAACTCCACTTTGTCCCCCTGCTGGTCAAACCTCTCAGGTGTCTATCCAGGTCCATTCAGGTGCACTCTATTCAGATACAGTGACCTTTGACATTAAAACAGAGGAAGCAGCAGCGGCAGCTGCTGTTAAGTAGGTCTGCTATGGTGAAGAGTCTCCTCGATTTAGCAAAGACATTAGAGGCTGAAAAGCTGGCAAAAAACGATGTGATAGCCCTCGAGCATTTCCAGCGAAAACCAGAGGGACGTGGCTTTTATGCGGTAGCCGAAATTCTGTGGCGCACCCAACATGCTGAGGAGGCCATTCAACTTCTCACCCTCGGACTTGAACGCCACCCCCACTACTCCGTAGCTAGGGTCTTTTTAGCTCAGATATTCTTTCAACGACGTTTTGCCAAAGAAGCCTGGTCTGTGCTTGAAGCAAGCCCTTCACCGTTGCGTACAAACCTGACTGCGCAGATTCTCAAACTCAAAATCTGTGTGATGATGGGCCAAGAGTTGGCAGCCAAAACCCTCTGCCGAGAGCTTGCGGGACATGATTTTCAGGATACAGAAGCACAGATCATTTTGCAGCAGATTGGAGTCAAGTCTTTTGCTCAATTGCGTCGTGATTATGCAGAACATCTCAAGTGGCCTTTGAGTTCATTAGCTGATAAGCGCTTGGAAGGGGCTCAACGTGAGGCGCCGCCACTGCATTTGCAGAGCCAAGAGCCTATTTTGGCAAATGCTGATTTTAGAGATAGGGTTGCTAGGGGGTTTTTTTCAAGTCCAATAAGTGAAATATTTGTAAAGGCATCTCACCGTCAGAATCCTGAGGAAACGCAGCTAGATGATCTCACAAGAGCTCGTCTATTGAGGCGACAGGGTCTATATCAAAAGGCTTACGACATTTACGAGCGCTTAGTTTACAGTTCCCCCAGCAACGAATTGCTTCGGCGTGAGTTTCATGATATCCGAGAGCTGAGAGATACCCAAAAACTTGTGGATCAAAAGCTAGATCCTGCCCTAGCTGATGCCATGGAAAAGGTTCAAGGTATCGACAGACAGATTACTATCCTTCAGTCTTTGTTGCGGAGACTTGATACCTATGAGTCAGTCAGTCCCTAAATCACTTCGGATTCTTGTCGCCCATGGGGTAAACTTAGATCTTTTGGGAAAGCGAGAACCTCAGATCTATGGATCCGAGGGGCTTGTCGACATTGAAGCACTACTTCGAAAGAGTTCTCCTTCTCTTGCTGCACTTGTGGGGCTAGAGCCACCCGAACTAAGTTTTTTCCAGAGCAACCATGAAGGAGTCTTTCTCGATAAGCTGAGCGAAGCTTGGGACGGCGCCTTGATCAATGCCGGGGCTTGGACACATACCTCGTTAGCTCTGGCAGATAGACTAGCGGGTTTAGCTTTACCTTTCGTCGAAGTCCATTTGTCAAATTTAGCGAGGCGAGAGGAGTTTAGACACTTTTCCTATTCGGCACCTCATGCCAAGGGTGTCTGCTACGGATTTGGACTTGGTTCCTACATAAGCGGGCTTGCAGGCCTCTATTTTCAACTTTCCTCCTTGAAAAAATCCTAAAGAATATTTGTAAAAACTTAAAAGCAGTGGGATCCCAAGGGGGAAAAGTGGCAGCTGGGATTTGACAGCTGCATTCGTCCCCCCAAAGTGTTAGTCTAAGAGGCGGTTTTCAAGCTGTGAAGAGCGCACTTTGGGAGGATTTCCTATGAAACGATCTGTGTTCAATCAAAAAGGGGGAGTCGGGAAGACTTCGATTACCTGTAATCTGGCTGCTGCCTTCGCAAAGCAGGGACGTAAGGTCCTAGTCGTAGACTTAGATTCTCAAGCAAACTCATCACAGTATCTGCTTGGGGAACGAATGAAGCGGGTGAAAGGGACAGTTGCCGACTTTTTTTCATCGACACTGAGTTTTCGCCTCTTTCAAGATTCACTGCTCGATACCATTTACGAGACAGAATATCCGGGACTTTACGTTATTCCAGCATCTGATGCACTCAAAGAGTTGCAGCCAAAGTTGGAGGGGCGCTATAAGATTTTTAAATTAGGTGAAGCCATCGATGTTGCTATCGAAAAGCTAGGATTTGATGATGTGTTTTTTGATACCCCTCCAGCACTGAATTTTTATAGTATGAGTTCTCTTCTCGCCTCAGATCGTGTCTTGATACCCTTTGACTGCGATGCTTTTAGCGAAGAGGCAATTGGTAGCGTAATGCAAGCGGTAGAAGAAGTTGCGACGGATCATAGACCCGATTTGAGAGTTGAGGGAATTGTTATTAACCATTTCCAGACTCAAGCAAAACTTCCCAAAAGCGCGATTGAGAGATTGCAAGATCGTGGGCTGCCTGTGTTGGAGCCTTATCTCAGTACATCTATCCTCATGCGTGAAAGTCATAGCGCAGGTATTCCCTTGGCTTTTTACAAGCCTGCTCACAAGCTCACGCAAGAATTTATAGAACTCGCTGATCGCTTGATAGAGGGAAAAGCTGTTAAAAAAGCACCTGCAAAGACCAAGGGACGGCCTTCAAAACGTGACAAAGATGCTGAGATGTGAGGGATAAGCTGTGATTGCAGGAACAGAATCCTATCTTCGCCATATACACTGGTTGAAGGATACAAGAACGATTCCAGCGTGGGAAGCGATGGGTATTGCCCACGGATTTGAGGGAAAAGGATTTGAGTTGCCATCTGATGTAGCCTCGTTGGATCAGGTTCATGGCTGCGATATTATTTCTTTAGAGGAACTTACTCATAAGACGCATACAGGTGATGGATACATCACAGGTGTTAAACAGCAAAAAATAGCCGTAAAGACTGCTGACTGTGTACCTATTCTTATAGTTGCGCCCCAGGGTGTTCTGGCTCTTCATGCAGGTTGGAAAGGCCTCGCTCAAAATATTTTGGGTCGTGCCATGGAACAGCTTGGAAGCCAAAGGATCAAGGCGCAGGTTGGTATCGGTCCTTGCATTGGGCTCGAGAGCTTCGAAGTAGGGCCTGAAGTGGTTACAGCATTTCGTAGCGGACCTTTTCGGATGAACGAGGTAGAGTTCGCATTTGCTTGTTCTAAGGGAGTGGCAGATCGTTGGCATCTTGATCTTGCAACTTTAGCAGTTCTTCAGTTGCAGCGGTTTGAATTTCCTGCAGAGCAGATTCATGTGATCCGCACGTGTACGGTGAAGCATCCAGAACTTTATCACTCCTATCGACGTGATGGGAGTGCTGCAGGCCGCAATTGGAGTTGGATTAGAGCGTAAAGCGCAAACCAGCCACTTGAATACCGGTACGAGCGAGACTAGTCTCGGAAGTACCGGTTTTTTGTTTTGAGTTTGTGTATGAGACTCCACTTATCAAAAAGGAGTTGGATCGTAGCGGCCATACTGCGGTGAAGCTCAGTTTAGCAAAGAAGCTGTCTGTCTTGGTCGATGGGTCTTCTGGAGTTTCGATGGGAGCTACGGACTGTATACGATCGTAAATGATATTGCTTTCTAGGGTAAAAGTAGAGAAGTTCAAAAAATGGATCGCATAAGCACCTAAGAGAGTATCTTTGCTATCGCTTGTGAGTGTATCTTGCCTTAGAACTTCGCGATTGTAACCGATGTCTACACCAAGCTCGAGGTCGTCTCGAACCAGATAACCAAAGGACACGAAAGCATTGCTATCCTGAAATGGGTATAGATAAAGGCTGAAATTATCGTAGCTCAAGGCGAGCAGACTATCTGCAAGAGCAGATGTTTTCGCATCCAAAAAGCTTCGATCGGTCTCTTGGCTTTGAGTGCTTGTGATCAATCGAGATTTGGTCAGATCGAACAGGCTGAATTGGAAAAGTGCTTTCACTGGCGCTTCATCTGCACGGGCCATGCCTGCATAAAAAATGCACAAAGCACTCATGGTCAGTCTTCGAGACATTGCTTTCACTCCTCACGGCCAAGATAGGGCTCCCTTATATGCTATCATGACTTGGATGAAAAGCCGATGGGCAGTTTTCCATCTTTGAAACGCTCCATCTCTGCTAGGCAACTCTTGGGCTAGCTGCGCCTTCGTGCTAAGAGTACTGTCGGAGGAAAGACCAGCATGGGTATTCTAATCAGTTGCCAAAATGTCTCAAAAGCCATGAGTCACAAAGTTTTATTTGCTGATGTGACGTTGACCATCGAAGATGGGGAACGGCTCGGAGTCATTGGGCCGAATGGAGCCGGTAAATCTACCTTTCTC
>JACCDP010047114.1_pt1 | contig 26297 bp, 25 predicted proteins | sample 7445841 | NCBI WGS metagenome assembly JACCDP01 (sample SAMN15323441, study PRJNA562643) | freshwater metagenome | isolation source: river surface water | place: USA:Blue River Watershed | collected 2017-08-17 | reverse complement strand
TGCCCCTGATGTGCGGGTCGCCATGGAACAAGGTCAAACCAGCGTGCAGATTGAGGCCGCCTTGCGGGGTGCGGTGCAGCATCCAGCCGTAGCCCAGGTCGGCACCAAAACTCACGTCCTGTTCGGCGTGCACCAGCCGCGTGAACACCGTTTCTGGGGCAATGCGGCCAACCAGGTACAACTTTTCATGGTCGTCTAAATAGTCTTGGTTCACTGCTGTTTTGGCGCTCAATGGTTTATCAGCGGGCGCAACTTTGCTGCTCAATGCATAGATGTCCTGGATGTTGGCTTGCTGTTGCTGAACGTCTTTTTCGCGGTCTTCCGACAGCGGGTGGGTGCGCAAATAGGTCCAGCGTGGTATCAATTGGAGATAGGCCAAGGCGTCTCGGCTCATGTGCTCTTCTTGGTAGAACTTGGCAAAGGTGCTTTGCGCTGCCGCTGGATTGAAGCCGGCACGCGCCATCAACTCCAAGCCGATGCGGTCGGCTTCGATTTCTTTGGTGCGCGATAAATTTTTCTCCACACCGTAGTCGATGATCATGGCGCTGGCCCAGGGTGACAAGGCTTGTGTCAAACCCACACCCGCTGCATAGATGGGCACATAGTTGCTCAAGTACTCCCGCATGTGCTCGCGCAGGTTGTGCGCCATTTCATGCGCCAGGATGAAGGCCAGCTCGTCCTCAGTGAGCGCCAAGCGCTCGATCAAGCCCCGATACACCATGATCTTGCCAGCACCCACCGTATAGGCATTGACACGTCCGCGGTCCACCACATGAATCTCCCAATCCCAGGCCGATGCTCCAGGGTGAATCACGTCCACATGTGCGAGCAAGCGCTTGAACAGGGCTTGCACACGTTCATCTTGGTGTTGCACCGCAGGCGTGTCGAGCAAACCTTGGACACGGTAGAGGGTGCGGTCGCTGAAGTTGCTGACTTTGCTCACCACATCGGCGGCCACCTGCGGCACGGCCAGGTTTTGTCGGCGATTGACATCAACAGCGGTGGGCAGGGTGCTGGCGCAAGCCGTCATCAACACAGCCAGCAGGGTCAGCACAAACCAGCGCATGGTTGAAGGGTGTGTCATCAAAAAAACGCTGAAGAGGGCTATCAGCTGGGGAAGGTGCCGGGCAACAAGATGTTTTTGTTCACCGTGTTGATGTTGGTGTGGCCACAAAACGCCATGCTCAACTCCAACTCGCGGTGGATGATTTGCAAGGCCTTGGCCACGCCTTCTTCGCCCATGGCCCCCAAGCCATACAGCATGGCGCGTCCGATGTAGGTGCCTTGTGCCCCCAATGCTTTGGCTTTGAGCACATCTTGGCCGCTTCGGATGCCGCTGTCCATGTGCACTTCAATTTGGCTGCCCACCGCATCGACGATGCGGGGCAAGGCGTTGATGCTGGACTCGGCACCATCCAATTGACGACCACCGTGGTTGGACACGATGAGTGCATCTGCACCGCTGCGCACTGCCAACTGTGCATCTTCAACGTCTTGGATGCCTTTCAAAATCAGCTTGCCGCCCCAGCGTTTTTTCACCCATTCCACGTCTTCCCAGCTGAGCGTGGGGTCGAATTGGTTGGCGGTCCATTCGCCCAAAGAGCTCATGTCGTTCACGCCTTGCACATGGCCGACGATGTTGCCAAAGCCACGGCGCGGCGTGCCCAGCATGCCCATGCACCAACGCGGCTTGGTCATCAGGTTGAGGATGTTGGCCAAGGTGGGTTTGGGGGGGGCTGACAAACCATTTTTCAAATCTTTGTGGCGTTGCCCCAGGATTTGCAAATCCAAGGTCAGCACCAATGCGCTGCAATTGGCGGCTTTGGCACGGTCGATCAAACGCTCAATGAAGGCGCGGTCGCGCATCACATAAAGCTGAAACCAAAATCCTTCACCGACGTGTTTTGCAATGTCTTCGATCGAGCAAATGCTCATGGTCGAGAGCGTGAAAGGAATGCCAAATTTCTTGGCGGCACGAGCTGCCAAGATTTCGCCATCGGCGTGTTGCATGCCGGTCATGCCAGTTGGCGCAATGGCGACAGGCATGGCCACTTTTTGGCCCAGCATGGTGGAAGAGGTGTCTCGGTTTTCCATGTTGACAGCCACGCGCTGGCGGAATTTGATTTTCTGGAAATCACTTTCGTTGGCACGGTAGGTGCTCTCGGTCCAACTGCCTGAGTCCGCATAGTCGTAGAACATGCGCGGCACGCGTTTTTCGGCCAACACTCTCAAATCTTCAATGGTGGTAATCACAGACATCCAACAACTCCTGTTCAATGCCACCATGTTAGCCTCTGCGCCATGAGATTTTTCAAAGACGTGGCGCTGTCCACAGTGTTTGCAGGTGGCGTCACCGTCTTGGTGGGCTTCACCAGTTCCTTGGCCTTGGTCTTTCAAGCGGCGCAAGCCACCGGCGCCGATGCCGCCCAAATGGCTTCATGGGTATGGGCCCTGGGCATGGGCATGGCAGCCACTTGCATTGGTTTGTCATGGCGCTACCGCACGCCGATCGTCACCGCCTGGTCCACCTCGGGTGCAGCCATGCTCATCATCTCTGCGCCGGGTTGGCCCATGGGTGAGGTGGTGGCCGCGTTTGTCATGTCATCCGTCATGGTCACCTTGGTCGGCTTCAGTGGTTGGTTTGAACGCTTCATGGACCGGGTGCCGCTGCCCTTGGCGGCCGGCATGTTGGCGGGCGTCTTGCTGCGCTTGGGGCTGGATGTGTTCGTCGTGATGTCCACGCAGTTGTGGTTGCCCTTGATCATGGTCATGGTGTATTTGCTGACCATGCGCTGGTCGCCGCGCTACGCCGTGGTGCTGACCATGCTGGTTGGCGGCGTCTTGGCAGCGATGCAGGGGCAGGTGCACTTGCAAGACATTGATTGGCAATGGGCCCACCCGGTGTGGACCACGCCCAGCTTCACGCTGTCCGGTTTCATCAGCTTGGCCTTGCCGTTTTTCATCGTCAACATGGCCTCGCAAAACATTCCAGGCGTGGCTTCATTGCGGGCCCACGACTACCACCCGCCGTTGTCACCGGTCATCGGTTGGATCGGTGTGGCGAATGTGTTGCTGGCACCGTTTGGCGCTTTCTCGGTGAATTTGGCCGCCATCACCGCCTCGATTTGTTCCAGCCCAGAGGCGCATCCCGATCGAAGCAAGCGTTACACCGCAGCCATCAGTGCAGGCGGGTTCTATTTCATCGCGGGTTTGGCCGGAGCCTCGATGGTGAGCGTCTTCGCCGCCTTCCCCAAAGCCTTGGTGACGGTGATTGCAGGCATTGCGCTGTTTGGCACCATCTCCAACGCCTTGGCCACGGCTTTGCAAGATGTGGGACACCGTCAAGCGGCCTTCCTGACTTTTGTGGTCACCGCTTCGGGCTTCAGCCTGTGGGGCATCAGTTCGGCCTTTTGGGGCCTGGTGGCGGGCTTGCTGGCCTGGGGTTTGGCCTACCAAAGACAGGCCTGAACCCCCGGCGTCAAGCCCAGATCACGTTTTTGCCGTTGGCGTACCAATTGTCAAGTTGGTGTTGGACATTGAACTCGATGCGGCTGCGTTTGATTTTCATGGTGGGTGTCAGACAACCGTTCTCAATCGTCCACGCCTCGGTGCTGATGACCAACATTTTCAGTTGTTCATAGTCTGCGGAATGGGCGTTCACACGCGCCAACAAATCGGCCATTTCTTGCTCGACCTCGGCACGCACACTGGCCTGCGAGACCTTGGGGCGCAGGTCTTCGGCCAGCACCACCAAGGCGTAAGCCTTTTCAAAACCCGAACCCGAGACCATGCACAACTCCACCATGGGGTTGGCGTTCAAACGGTTTTCAATGGGTGCGGGGGCCACGTACTTGCCCTTGCTGGTTTTGAATTGCTCTTTCAAGCGGCCCGTGATTTTCAACTGGCCATCCGGCAGGCGTGAACCCAGATCGCCGGTTTTGAAGAAGCCATCTTCGGTGAAGCTTTGGGCATCCAAATCGGGGCGTTTGTAGTAGCCCAGCATTTGTCCAGGCGACTTGATCAGGACCTCGCCTTCTTCGCTGATGCGCACTTGCACACCGGGGTAGGGAGGACCGACATAGCCGGGTTCGTTGAACTTTCCATGCTGGGTGTGCGAATAGGCGAAGTCCTCGGTCATGGCATAACCCTCCACCAGGTTCAAGCCCAAACGGCGGTACCAGCGAATCAATTCGGGCGGCAAGGGGGCCGAACCACTGCCGGCCAGCTCCACTTGGTCCAAGCCCAGACCGATCAAAATCTTCTTGGCCACCACGTTTTTCAACACAGGGATACCAAGCAGCAGATTGAGTTTTTTGGCGGGCATCTTGGCAAACACGCCTTGCTGGAATTTCATCCACAAACGCGGTACTGAAATGAAGATGGTGGGACGCGCACGTTGCAAATCTTGCACAAACGTGTCCAAAGATTCGGCAAAAAAGATGTGCAGTCGACCATGCATGAAGGCTGTTGACTCCACGAAAGCACGCTCGAAGACGTGGGCCAGTGGCAAGTAAGACAGCATCCGGTGGTCACGGTCGCCGCCCATGGTTTCCACCAGTCGGTCCAAGATGCCTTGGGTGGCCGCACTGATGCGCTCGAAAGAATGCATCGCCCCCTTGGGTTGACCGGTGGAGCCCGAGGTGTAAATGATCATGGCCACGTCGGTGGGCTCGCGCCAGGGCTCGCCAGTCAGGGGTTCGGTGCGGCCGGTGATGGCGTCCCAAGTATCGTAAGTGGTGCTGGGGGCCAAAGGCAGGGCGATGCGTGGCAGCTGCTCTGGCACGCCAGGCGCCTGTTTGTGCCATTCGTCCAATTTGCCCACAAACAGCAGGCTGGACTCGGAGTGCTCCAACACAAACTTCACGGTGTCGGCACTTTCAGTAGGGAAGATGGCCACGGTGGTGTAACCCGCCATCCAAATGGCCAACTCCGTGAGGAAGAAATGGGCGCAGTTCTTGGACAAGATGGCCACTTTGGCGCCATGGGGCAAGCCCAGGGATTTCAAATGCGCTGCCATGCGCCTGGATTGGTCAACCGCTTCAGCCCAAGTGAGGTTGTGCACCTGCCCCTGGCCTATGGGCTGCGTCAAAAAAATACGGTTGGCTTGCTCGCGTTCATTTTGATAGATGCGTTGAAGCACCATGGGGGCAGTGGTTGTCATGGTTTGTCTCTGGTTGTGGTTGATGGCGTTCTCACTATTAGAACCAAATGATACGCACAAACCTGCTCAAAATTCAGCTTTCCCCGACATGTTCGGGTTTTTCCAGGGTGCCCGCCACCACCCGGGCATTGCGGCTGAAACTGGCATAAGCCATGGCCCAATCCATCAAAACCACCAATCGATTGCGAAAACCAATTAAAAAATAAACGTGCGCCAGCAGCCAAAACCACCAGGCCAGGCGTTTTGAAAACCGCAACGGACCGAAGGGCGTGCTGAGATCGACCACCGCACTGTTGTGGCCAATGGTGGCCAGGTTGCCGTAATCGGCGTAGCGGAACGCGTGCGTGGCTTTGCCCGCGATGCGTTTGAGGATATTGGCCGCAGCCAGGTGGCCCATTTGCTTGGCACCGGGCGAGACGCCGGGCACCGGCGTGGGTTTCTTGCCAGGTTGGTGGCTCAGGGCTGCCGCCAAGTCGCCAATCACACTGATGTGGGGGCAGCCCGGCACGCTCAGGTCGGGGTTGACCACCACCCGGCCGGCGCGGTCGATGCTGCAGCCAGTGTTTTGGGCGATATTGGCCCCCAAGGGCGAGGCCGCCACACCGGCAGCCCAGACCACGCATTTGCTGGCAATCGTGTAATCCACTGTCCCCAGCATGCCCGCAGGGGCAGGACCGCGAACCTTCAGGCCTTGCGCATCAATCGAGGTGACGATGGCATTCAAACGCACCTCCACACCGAGGTTTTGCAACTGGCTCAGGGCTTTGGCGCTCAAGGACTCGGGCATGGCTTGCAGTACACGCGGGCCACCTTCAAGCAACAAAATGCGAGCGTCATGCGGGTTGATGCGGCGGAATTCACCGACCAAGGTTCGGCGGGCAATTTCAGCAAAGGCTCCGGCCATCTCTACACCGGTGGGGCCCGCTCCGATCACACACAAGGTCAGCCAGTCTTGGCGTTTTTCGGGGTCGGGTTCTTTTTCAGCCGACTCGAAAGCAAACAGCAAACGGCGGCGGATTTCAAACGCGTCTTCCAGGGTTTTCAAGCCAGGCGCATGCGGGGCCCATTCATCATGGCCAAAGTAACTGTGCGTGGCTCCTGCCGCGACCACCAGGTGGTCAAACAACAAGGTGCTGCCATCCGACAACAGCACTTGCTTGCCGGCCGCATCGATGTTGGTGACCTCGGCCAGCAAGGTGGTCAAGTTGGTTTGTTGGCGAAACAAGCTGCGGGTGGGGGCGGCAATCGCAGGGGCCGCCAAACCAGCGGTGGCCACTTGGTAGAGCAGGGGCTGGAACAAATGGTGGTTGGTCTTGTCCACCAAGGTGATGTCCACGGGCGCTTTGGCCAAGGCCTTGGCGGCTTCCAGACCGCCAAACCCGCCACCGATGATGACGACGCGGGGTCGTTGTTGGGGCGTTTGCATGAGGCTTGAACTCAAGCCAAGCGCGCTTGGTGCCGCGCGATTTGTGCTTGCACCTGCGCTGGTGCGGTGCCGCCCACGGTGTTGCGGGCGTTCAAGGAGCCTTGCAGGCTCAAGACTTCATACACATCTTTCTCGATGGAAGCGTGAAAGCCTTGCAGCACATTCAAGGGCAGCTCGGACAAGTCGCAGCCGTGGCTGGCGGCGGCTTTCACCGCATGCGCCACGGTTTCGTGGGCATCGCGAAACGGCAGGCCCTTTTTCACCAAATAGTCGGCCAAGTCGGTGGCGGTGGCAAAGCCTTTTTTGGCAGCCTCTTCCATGGCCTGCGCGCTCACCTGGATGCCGCCTTCTTTGGCCCCCGTGGCCGGGTTCACTTGACCACCCACCATCTCGGCAAAGATGCGCAGTGTGTCTTTCAAGGTGTCCACCGTGTCAAACAGCGGCTCTTTGTCTTCTTGGTTGTCTTTGTTGTAGGCCAGCGGTTGGCCTTTCATCAGGGTGATCAGGCCCATCAAATGACCCACCACCCGGCCAGTTTTGCCACGCGCCAGCTCGGGCACATCCGGGTTTTTCTTCTGCGGCATGATCGAAGAACCCGTGGTGAAACGGTCGGCGATGTGAATGAAGCCAAAGTTCTGGCTCATCCAAATGATCAGCTCTTCTGAGAGACGACTGATGTGCACCATGCACAGCGCAGCGGCGGCGGTGAACTCGATGGCGAAGTCGCGGTCGCTCACGCCATCCAAGCTGTTTTGGCAGACCTGGGGCTCGCCATGCGCATTGACCATGCCCAAACTGCGAGCAACACGTTCGCGGTCTAAGGGGTAGGTGGTGCCCGCCAAGGCGGCGGAGCCCAGTGGCAAGCGGTTGGTGCGGGCGCGGATGTCGCCCATGCGTTCGTCGTCGCGCGACAGCATTTCCACATAGGCCAGCAGGTGGTGCGCAAAGCTGATGGGTTGTGCCACTTGAAGGTGTGTGAAGCCGGGCATGACCGTCTGGGTGTGCTGCGCCGCCACGTCCACCAAGGCGCGTTGCAGGTTCTTCAGCAGTTCGCGGATGGCGTCAATCTCGTCACGCAACCACAAGCGCACATCGGTGGCCACTTGGTCGTTGCGGCTGCGCCCGGTGTGCAGGCGCTTGCCGGCGTCGCCCACCAGCTGGGTCAGGCGCGCTTCGATGTTCAGGTGCACGTCCTCCAGTTCCAGCTTCCATTCAAACTGGCCGCTTTCAATGTCACTTGTGATTTGCTTGAGGCCGCGTTGAATATCAGCCAAGTCCTGGGCGGTAACGATGCCTTGGGCTTGCAGCATCTCGGCGTGGGCCAGGCTGCCTTGGATGTCAGCGCGCCACAAGCGCTGGTCGAAAAACACGCTGGCGGTGTAGCGCTGCACCAACTCGCTCATGGGTTCGGAGAACAGGGCGGACCAAGCCTGGGATTTGCGGTCGAGCGAGTTGGAAGATGTCATCTGGGCATTTTAGGTGTGGGCTGACAGGGCTTGGGCGGGTGTCAGCACGTGCAGACCCGGTGGCAAGGGCGCTTCAAGCAGGTCCTTGTCGCCGCTCACCAACAAGGACAAGCCCGCTTTGACAGCAGTGGCAATGAACACATCGTCGCTGGGGTCGCGGCTGAAGGGCAAGACCTTGTCCGGCTCGACCCATCGGGCGCTGGCACTGAAATCGTGCAACAAGCCCTCGCGCATCTCCAAGCTGAGGTAACTGTCAAACTTGGGGCGGTAAAGGCGACTGCGCAATTCTTCAAACGTGGCGCTGGAGAAAACCAAACAACCATGGCTCAAGACATGTTGCACCAAGGCATGTGGGGCGCCTTTGCTGGAGAGGGCCGCGCTGATCAACACATTGGTGTCGAGCACCCAATCAGTCTGGGGCACTCAGCAACTCGTCGAGCTGGTTCGGGGTGAGGCCTGCGGCTTCGGCCAAAGCCGCACTTTGTTGGATGCGGTGTTGCAAACGGTCCGCGTAAAACGTGCGCATGGCTTCGTAGTCTTTGGCCGACACCATGACACCCACCACCCGATCGTGCTTCAACACTTGCACAGGCTCTCGTTGGGCGGTGTCGAGGAACTGGCCGAACTGGGTTTTGGCTTGGTTGGCGGTGAAGGACTGCATGGATCGAGTTTAGCGCGAATCGTTCGATTCAAACGAATATCTGAGGAAATGGGGTCAGATTCCAATTCATTCACGCTCAAGCCGCTCGGCTTGGGGGCCATTTTTTGAGCGAAAGACCAGAAAAACACGCCCCATGGCAGGCGTGCTTTCAAAACCAGCAGGGCATGATGAAGCCCATGGCGGGCGGCGCAGGCGGAAATTTGAAATCAGCACGGCCCATCAAGACCTCACGATGCAGGCTGGCCAGAAAGCGCCGTAGCAACAGCAGGGAAGGCCTTCAACAACTGCTTGTCTGCCGTGACCAAGGGCACGCTGAGGTGCTGCGCCAAGGCGACATATTCGCAGTCGTAAGCCGAGCAACCCGTTTCATGCGCCAAGCGCAAAACCGGCAAGGCGGAGACCTCGAACTCGTTGTCGGCCAGCAGGTCTTGCGCGCTCTTGAACATGTCCATGGCTTGATCCAAGCTCAACAAACCTTGTCGCAGGTAGGTTGCCAAGATGTTGCGGAATTCACTGCGCCACAAGCGCGGCACAGCCCAATCCGCGTCGCGCAACAGCAGGTTTTCCGCACTCTGGGTGAATGGCCCCGGCAAGTAAAGATAGGCCACCACATTGACGTCCACAACGATCATGCGCGTCCAAAACGTTTGAATTCATCAATGTCTTGCGGGGTGAATGCCCGTGTTTTCAGGCTGTCGCGAATCGCTTGGGCTTTGCTGGCGTGGCCAAGGGCCGAGGTTTTGCGCGGCAGCAAAACCGTCTCCAAGCAAGCAATGGCTTCGCTGTTGAGGCTGCGCCGGTTGGCTTCGGCAGACGATTTCAACTGTGTGTAGACATTTTCAGGAATGCCTTTCAACGTGATGGTGGTGGACATGATCCCTTCCTTTAAGCGGTTTCATTTTGGTTGCACTTTGGTATTGAGTCAATCATATTTCTTGGGAAATCGGGAAAATTGGGGTCCGATTTCAATGAATTCAAGCGGCAACTGTCAGCTGACACATCAACTCAAAGCCGCTCGGCTTGGGGGCCATTTTTTGAGCGAAAGACCAGAAAAATGCGCCCCCATGGCGGGCGGCGCAGGCGTGCCTCCATGACAGCCTGCCTTCAGCGACTTCACCGTTGAAACTCGCAACCCCACCATTTGTAAGCCTGCCAAAGGCCTGCCAGTGCTACATTCTTCTCACACCCCCACAATGGGGACTATTTGATGGAGACTTTGTTCATGTGGAAATTGGCATTGGGATTTGTGATTTTTGCTGCTGTCGCGCTTTTTGCGATTTACAAAGCGGGCGGCAATGTGGATATGAGCGGTGAAAAACACGGTGCTGATGCGGTGCACGCGCCAGAGGACACCAAACCAGCCGCCGCCCCCGCAGCGGCCCCTGATACACCAGCCGCCGCCGCGCCTGCGCCAGCCAAGTAAACCCGGCTTAGCCTGTATTCCGCAGGCCTGCTGCAATCCCATTGATGGACAAATGAATGCCGCGCTGCGCCCGCTCGTCGGTGATGCCAGCGCGGTGTCGTCGGATCAACTCCACTTGCAAGTGGTGCAGCGGGTCGATGTAGGGAAAGCGGTGTTTGATGGAGCGCGCCAGTGCCGCGTTGTTGGCCAGGCGCTGCTTGGCCCCGGTGATCAGCTGCAAAGCTTGCGTCGTCAGCTGCCACTCGGTCTCCAGCGCTTTGAAAATACGACGGCGCAATTTGACATCAGTCACCAACTCGGCGTAGCGCGAGGCCAGCGCCAAATCGCTTTTGGCCATCACCATGTCGATGTTGGAGAGCAGGGTGCGGAAAAACGGCCATTGCTTCTCCATGCGCCGCAACAGCGCCAGAGCCTGCGGGCGGCTCAGGCTGGGGTGGTGGTCTAAAAACTGTTGCACCGCCGAACCAAAGCCGAGCCAACCGGGCAGGGTCAGGCGACACTGCCCCCAACTGAACCCCCAGGGAATGGCGCGCAGGTCTTCAATCCTTTGCGAGGCTTTGCGCGAGGCCGGGCGCGAGCCAATGTTGAGGGCCGCAATTTCACGCAAGGGCGTGGCTTCAAAAAAGTAATCGGTGAAACCAGGGGTCTCGTACACCAAATGCCGATAGGCCTTGAAGCTGTGCGATGACAAACTTTCAGCGGCTTCAATGAAAGCGCGTGGCGCGGCTTTTTGGGTTTGCAACAAGCTGGCTTCCAAGGTGGCCGCCACCAAGGTTTCCAGGTTGCGCCGTCCCAAAGCGGGGTTGGCGTACTTGGAATTGATGACTTCGCCTTGTTCGGTGAGCCGGATTTGGCCGCGCACCGTGCCGGGGGGCTGCGCCAGAATCGCGTCGTAACTCGGGCCACCGCCGCGACCCACGGTACCGCCTCGCCCATGGAACAAACGCAGGGTGATGCCGTGTTCCTCCTCCAAGTGTTGGAACACATTCACCAAAGCAAGTTCGGCTTGGTAGAGCGACCAGTTGCTGGTGAAGATGCCGCCGTCTTTGTTGCTGTCCGAGTAGCCCAGCATGATGTCTTGCTCGCCACTGCTGCGTTTGACCATCGCAGCGATGCCGGGCAGGGCGTAATAGGCCCGCATGATGTGCGGCGCTTGTTGCAGGTCTTCAATGGTTTCAAACAGCGGCGACACAATCAATGCCGCCAGAGCCTCGCCCTTCAAACTGCCGTGCAACAAGCCCGTTTCTTTTTGCAACACCAGCACTTCCAGCAAATCGCTCACGCTCTCGGTGTGGCTGATGATGGCGTGGCGAATGGCGTGGGCCCCAAAGTCATGGCGCACTTGCCGCGCGGTTTCAAAAATGCGCATCTCCGACACACTGTGGGCGCTGTAGTCGTGGTGCGGCAAACGCAAAGGTCGCGGGTCGTTCAAAGTTTGCAGCAGCAGTGTTTGTTTGTCTGCCTCGCTCAATTTGGCGTAATGCGCTTGGATGCCGGCGACTTTCAGCAACTCGGCCACGACCAACTCGTGTTGGTCTGAGCTTTGCCGCAAATCGATGGTGGCCAATTGAAAGCCAAACACCTGCACCGCGCGGATGAGGGGGCGCAGACGTGGCACGGCCAAAGCTTGGGCGTGTTGGGCGGTCAAGGCCTCATCCAAGGTGTGCAAATCGCTCAGGAAACTGTCGGCATCAGGATAGGGTTGCTGCGGCGGCAGGGCGTGGCGCGCTGCTTCTTTGCCAGTCAGGTGCTGCAGTGTGGCGGCAAGCCTGGCGTAGATGAAAGTCAGGCTGCGGCGATACGGCTCGTCTTGTCGGTGCGCATTGTTGTCGGGCGATGAATCGGCCAAAGCTTGCAAAGCTTTGGGCACGCCCACCAGCATGGCAGACGTGGACAACTCGCCGCCCAGCCAATGGATTTCGGTCAGGTAGTGGCGCAGCGCCACTTCGCTTTGACGCTGAACCGCATAGTGCAAGGTGTCAGCGTTGACATTCGGGTTGCCATCGCGGTCGCCACCCATCCATTGGCCCATGCGGAAAAAAGGCGCAATGGCTTGGCCACCGAGCGCCGCTTCCATGTCGGCATAAAGCTTGGGAATTTCAGACAAAAACGTGGACTCGTAATAGCCCATGGCGTTTTCAATTTCATCGGCCACCGTGAGTTTGGTGAAACGCAGCAAACGGGTTTGCCACAGTTGCAGCACCCGGGCCCGCACTTGGGCGTCGATCTGCGCCAAGGCTTTGGCCGTGGTGGCGTCGGTGGCACGCGATGTGATGGCGTCTCGTTCTTGCAAGCTGTGGGCAATACCGCGCTCGGCGTCCAAAATGCTTTTGCGCTGGACTTCGGTTGGGTGCGCCGTCAACACCGGTGAAATGTGCGCATGCGACAAGGCTTGGCGAATCGCTTTGGCCGTCCAGCCCGCCGTTTTGAGTTTGCCCAGAGCCTGCTCGAGACTGCCGCTGCGAATGTCGCCGGCGCGTTCGTGCACTTGCTGGCGGCGAATGTGATGTTGGTCTTCGGCCAAATTCGCCAAATGGCTGAAGTAGGTGAAGGCGCGGATCACGCTCACCGCTTGCTCGCTCGACAGCGAGGCCAGTTGTTTTTTCAAGGCTTTGCCTGCCAGCGCATCTGCATCGCGGCGAAAGGCCACGGACAAACGGCGAATTTGCTCCACCAAGGCAAATGCCGCATCGCCTTCTTGTTCGCGGATCACGTCGCCCAAAATGCGGCCCAACCAGCGGATGTCATCCACCAGGGGGCGCTCCGCCAGGCTGAGGGTGCCGGAAAGTGGGCGAGAACGGCTTGATGCGGCAGGTTTGGACATGGGTTTGACAGGGCTGATCAAGGGGAAACCATGAGAGGGGCCATGCTAGCATTTGCCCACCTCCAGCCCTCACATTGATTGCCATTTTGAGCCCCGTGCACCTCACCATCGCTACCCGTGAAAGCCGTTTGGCTTTGTGGCAAGCCCACCATATGCAAGACCTGCTGCGAGCGCAGGGCTGCGAAGTAGACATCTTGGGCATGACCACCCAAGGCGATCAAATCCTCGACCGCTCGCTCAGCAAAGTCGGTGGCAAAGGTTTGTTTGTCAAAGAACTCGAAGTGGCCTTGGAAGAAGGCCGCGCCGATTTGGCCGTGCATTCTTTGAAAGATGTGCCCATGGACATGCCCGAGGGCTTTGCGTTGGCCTGCGTCATGGCCCGCGAAGACCCGCGCGATGCATGGGTCTCGCCGCACTTTGCCAGCTTGCAAGATTTGCCCCAAGGGGCGGTGGTGGGCACCTCCAGTTTGCGCCGCACCGTGCTGTTGCGCGCGCTGCGCCCCGATTTGCAAATCGAGCCCTTGCGCGGCAATTTGGACACCCGTTTGCGCAAGCTCGATGAAGGCCTGTACGCCGGCATCGTGTTGGCAGCAGCTGGCTTGAAGCGCTTGGGTTTGGCCGATCGCATCCGCCATGTCTTTGCCGTCACCGACATGCTGCCCGCAGCAGGGCAAGGTGCTTTGGGCATTGAAATTCGCAGCCACCGCGAAGATGTCAGCCGCATCTTGGCGCCCTTGGCCGATCAAACCACCTGGTTGGCCGTGGCCGCCGAACGCGCGGTCAGTCGGGCCATGGGCGGCAGTTGCTCCATGCCTTTGGCAGCCCATGCAGTCTTGCATGGTCAAGTGCTCGATCTGCACGCCGCCTGGGGCAACCCCGAAGATCTGCATGCGCCACTCATTCGCGCGCATTGCCAAGGCGAGGTCAGCAGCTTGGCCGATGCCGAAGACCTTGGCCTGGCGGCGGCCAAACAACTGCGCGGCCAAGGGGCCACTTGAGTGGCCAAGCGCCGAACAGTTGTCCTGACCCGACCTCTTGCTGAAAGCCTTTTGTGGGCCCCAACCCTGGAGCGTGCCGGTTTCAAGGTCTTGTCCTGGCCTTTGATCGAAGTGCAAGCCCACGCCGACCTGATGCGCAGCCACACCGTGTTGGACGCATGGCATGGTTACCAAGCCGTCATGTTTGTCAGTCGTGCCGCTGTCCAACACACGTTTGAACATCAACAACCCCCAGCCGGTTGGGGCCTGACACGCTGCTGGGCCACGGGGCCAGGCACACGACAAGCTTTGTTGGACGCGGGCGTGCCGGATGAACTGATCGATGCACCACCCATGCAGGCCGCGCAATTCGACACCGAGGCCTTGTGGCGGGTGGTGCAAGCCAAACTCTTGCCCGATCGTGCGGTGTTGTTGCTGCGCGGCAGTGACAGCGACAAACCAGACAGCCTGGATGAAGGCGTGGGTCGCGATTGGTTGATCAAACAACTCGAAGCTGCGGGCATCAAGGTGGACAGCTTGGCGGTTTACCAACGGCAAGTGCCCGTGTGGGACGCGCCCCAAAAAGCGCAGGCTCGGGCAGCCGCCCAAGACGGCAGCATTTGGGTGTTCAGCAGTTCACAGTCTCTGAGCCATTTGGCGCAACTCCTGCCGGGCCAAAACTGGTCGGCCGCCAAAGCCTTGGCAACCCATGCGCGGATCGCTGAAGCCGCCAGCCGATTGGGTGTGGGCCAGGTGCAAGTTTGCAAGCCCAGCTTGTCGCAAGTGCTTGCGTCATTAGAATCCTATGAATGAGCAGTGCCACACCCCCAGAGAATGCTTCCCCCCACGGTGTGACTGAACACGTCCCCAAAGCCAGCAACTGGCGCAAGTTGTGGCCTCAAATCAGCGTGGCCTTGGCCCTGGCTGCACTTTTGCTGGGCGGACAACTCTGGCAAAAATTAAGCAGCATGCAAGAGATGCTGGCCAGACAAAGCGCCGATGCCGGACAACTGTCCATGCAAGCCAACAGCATGGCCAAAAATGCTCAAGACCAAACCCAAGAAACCGCTGCCAAAGTGGCTTTGTTGGATGCACGGCTGAGTGAAGTGGCGTTGCAACGCACCCAGCTTGAAGATTTGATGCAAAGCCTTTCGCGCTCACGCGATGAAAACCTGGTGGTCGATATCGAGTCGGCCTTGGGTTTGGCACAGCAACAAGCCGAACTCACAGGCAGTGTGCAACCCATGTTGGTGGCCTTGCAAGCCGCGCAAAAACGCTTGTCCAAGGTGGCCCAGCCTCGGCTGGCGCCTGTGCTGCGGGCCATTCAACACGATATCGACCGGCTGCAGTCAGCCAGTTTGACCGACATGCCCAGTGTGTTGATCCGCTTGGATGAACTGGTGGTGCTGGTGGAAACCTTGCCAGCGGTCAACGCGGTGGGGCCCAGCCGGCGCGCCAGTCCATCGACAGACAAACCGGCCGTGCGCACTTGGTCGCAAATCTGGTCGGACAAAGACTGGGGCGCCGTTGGCCAGCGCATGTGGAGCGAGGTCACCGGCTTGGTGCGCGTGAGCCGCATTGAGCAACCCGAGTCGGTGCTGCTGTCCCCAGAGCAAAGTTTCTTTGCGCGTGAAAATTTGAAGTTGCGCTTGCTCAATGCCCGCTTGGGCTTGCTGGCGCGCCAAACTGTCACTGCTCGCAACGATCTGGCCATGGCTGAGCGCGACATGAACCAGTTTTTTGATTTGGCCAACCGCCCAGGCCAAACCGCCAAAGCCTTGCTGAAACAAGTACAAGGGCAAATTCGATTCACTGAATTGCCGCGCTTGGATGGCACCATGGCCGCGTTGGCCACCGCATCGGCGGGGCGCTGAGATGCGCTTGGCTTTGTGGTTATTGGCGCTGTTTGGTGTGGCGGTATCGGTGGCACTGGGTCTGAGCCAGCAGTACGGCACGGTCACTGTGTTTGTGCCGCCCTACCGGGTCGACTTGTCCTTGAACCTGGTGGTCATCGGGTTGGTGCTGGGGTTTGTCTTGTTGTATTTGGCTTTGCGCGGGGTCTTCTCCGTCTTCGAGTTGCCGGCACAAGCGCGGCGCTGGCGAGCCCAACAACGCGAACGGGTGGCGCAAACCGCCTTGCTCAACGCCATGGTGCTGTGGATGACCGGACGCTACACCCGTTCCCGCAAAGCCGCCATGCAAGCGCTCAGCCAAGTCGAAAGTCTGTTGGCCGTCGCCCCGCCAGAAAACCTGCCCAGCTTGGGTTTGATGCGCAGCCTGTTGCATTTGTTGGCAGCTGAAAGCGCCCATGCCTTGCGCGACCACCCGGCGCGGGAACAGCATTTCCAACAAGTCCTGGCCCACCAAGACGCGGGGCGTGTGGCGCAAAAACTGGAATTGCGCGATGCAGCCTATTTGAATGCGGTGCGATGGGCTTTGCATGACCGCGACAACGCCACAGCGCAGCAATACCTGGGCATGCTGCCGCATGGCACAGCCCGCCGCACCTTGACGCTGCGTTTGCGTTTGAAAGCGGATCGCTTGGGACAAAACCATTTGCCCGCTTTGGACACGGCCCGCTTGCTGGCCAAACACGGTGCGTTTTCTGCGGCACCGGCGCTGAGCTTGGTGCGCGGTTTGGCCATCGCTTGTTTGGACGACTGTCACGACAGTGGTCAATTGCAAGCATCGTGGCAACTCTTGTTGCCGGAAGAACGCCAGCAGCTGGATGTGGCCATGCATGCTGCGCAACGCTTGCTGGCCTTGGAAGGCGAACCCACCTTGGCCTTGAAATGGTTGTTGCCGGTGTGGCAAGAACTCACGCGCATGCCCGAGACCGGCAGCGCTTTGCAACGTCAGCGTTTGGTGAAAGTATTGGCCCGGGCCATGGATGCCATGGCTCCCGAGAGCGAGTGGCTGGCGCGGGTCGAGCAAGCCCGCTTGGCCAACCCACGCAGCATGGAATTGCAATACCTCAGTGGCATGGTGTGTTTGCGCCACGGCTTGTGGGGCAAGGCCCAACAAATGTTGGAGCAGGTGGCCCCACGCATCACCGACAAAGATTTACAACGCCAAGCTTGGCGCGCCTTGGCCGAATTGGCCGAGCAAAAAGGCGACAACGCCCAGGCTTTGGCGTGCTGGAAGCTGTCCGCCAAAGTCTAGGCCAGCGGCTTCAATGTGAAGCGCTGTTGTCAAACGGCATGGGCATCTGACCCAAATCCCGCTTGGTTTCCACCAAGATCAAAGGACCTTCATCCATCACCACCACGGGTGGGCGCTCGCGCGGCACATGCGTGGGACGGGGCTCGGCGGCAATCGCTGCTTGCACTTGGGCGATGCGCTCGGGGTTGGAATTGATCCATTCCAAACCAGAGGACTGGGCCACGCCTTGCAAGCTGCTGATGGGCAACTCATAAGTGCCCACGGTGGGCATGCGGGTTGCAGCAGGTGCTGCTGCATGCGGGTGGACGTTTGTTTGCACGGCGGCCTGAGCCTGTTCATGCTCAGAAGGAGAGGCGCTGTCCGCTTGGCTGTCACGCGCTTGGCGATCCCGGCCATAGCGATCCCGGCTGCGGCGTTCACGGCGTTCACTCAAGCCTTCGCCGTCTTGGCTGGGCTGAGTGGATTCGCTGTGTGGGGCCACATCGGTTGACGCATCTGTGGGCGCAGCCATGGGTTGCAAGCTGTCTTCGTTGGTCTGGTTGTCGCTTGTCGGCGTGGAACGCTCACCCCGGCGACCCCGGCCACGGCGGCCTTCACCACGTGCTGGGCGTGCGGTTTTCTCACCGTTGGCATCCACCGTTTCAGGTGTGGGCGCATCCGCGTTGCGAACCTCATCGGTGCGCGTTTCGTTGCGACCTTCCGAGCGTCCTTCAGGGCGGTTGCGGGCTTCGCCACTGCGTTCGCCACGGCCATTGCGGCCCCCGCGTTCGCCACGGCCTTCTGTGTTGCGCCCCTCTGCACTGCGGCCTTCACCGCGTTCACCACGCTCGGCGCGGCCTTCGGCATTTCTGCCCTCTGGGCGCTCGGTGCGTTCGCCGCGGCCTTCGCCTCGTTCTGCGCGCTCGCCGCCACGGCCTTCACCTCGACCCTCACCACGACGGCCACCACGGCGACCATCGCCACGGCCTTCGCCGCGTGCGCCATCGCGTCCACCTTCACGGCGTTCGCCCGCTTTGCCGGCGGTACCACGTCCTGTGGGGGCGGCAGCAGGTGCAGCAGCGGGTTCGCTGCTGAACAAGCCTTTGAGCCAGCCAAAGAAGCCTTTTTCTGCGGGTGCCACCGTGGCTTCACGGCGCGCTGCAGGGGCAGGGCGCTCAGCACGAGGTGCACGAACTTCAGCAGGCGGCGCTGGCAAATCGGGCAACACGCCTTTGATGACGGGCGTTTGCTTGTTGGTCGGTTCTTGCGAGCGACGGGTGACAGCGGTTGGGTCTTCAATCTCTTCAGCCATCTTGTAGCTGGCTTGGATGTTGTCCAACCGCGGGTCGTCGTGCTTCAAGCGCTCCAACTTGTAGTTGGGTGTTTCCAACCCTTTGTTGGGAATCAACAGCACATTGGTGCGTTGTTGAATTTCAATCTTGGCGATCTCAGAGCGTTTCTCGTTCAACAAGAAAGAAGCCACTTCCACCGGCACTTGGGCGTGCACGGCGGCTGTGTTGTCCTTCATGGACTCTTCTTGGATGATTCGCAAAATTTGCAGCGCCGAGCTTTCGGTGTCGCGCACATGGCCGGAGCCGCCGCAACGTGGGCAAGGGATAGACGCACCTTCGCTCAAAGCGGGGCGCAGGCGCTGGCGGCTCATTTCCATCAGGCCGAATTTGCTGATGGTGCCAAACTGCACGCGGGCGCGGTCTTGGCGCAGCGCGTCGCGCAAGCGGTTTTCCACCTCACGGCGGTTTTTCGACTCGTCCATGTCAATGAAGTCGATGACGATCAGGCCGCCCAAATCGCGCAAGCGCATTTGGCGCGCCACTTCATCGGCGGCTTCCAAGTTGGTGCGGGTGGCGGTTTCTTCGATGTCACCACCTTTGATGGCACGCGCCGAGTTGACGTCCACCGAGACCAAGGCTTCGGTGTGGTCGATCACGATGGCGCCGCCAGACGGCAGGTTCACCGTGCGGGCATAGGCCGACTCGATTTGGTGCTCGATTTGAAAGCGGCTGAACAACGGTGTTTCGTCGCGGTAGCGCTTGACCCGGGCGGCATGCTCAGGCATGACGTGGGCCATGAACTGCTGCGCTTGGTCGTAGATGTCATCGGTATCAATCAGGATGTCGCCGATGTCATTGTTGAAATAGTCGCGGATGGCGCGAATCACCAGGCTCGATTCTTGGTAAATCAGGAATGCGCCTTTGGACTTGCTGGCCCCGTCAATCGCAGACCAGAGCTTGAGCAGGTAGTTCAAGTCCCATTGCAACTCGGGGGCGCTGCGGCCAATGCCGGCGGTGCGGGCAATGATGGACATGCCGTTGGGGTATTCCAACTGGTCCATCGCTTCTTTGAGTTCAGCCCGGTCATCGCCCTCGATGCGACGGCTGACGCCGCCGCCGCGCGGGTTGTTGGGCATCAGCACCACATAGCGGCCGGCCAAGCTGATGAAGGTGGTGAGTGCTGCGCCTTTGTTGCCGCGCTCCTCTTTTTCCACCTGGATCAGCAGGTCCTGGCCTTCTTTGATGACGTCTTGAATGCGCGCTTGGGAGGCTGACACATTGCCAGAGAAGTATTGCTTGGAGATTTCTTTGAAGGGCAGAAAACCGTGGCGGTCTTCGCCGTAATCGACAAAACAAGCTTCCAAAGAGGGTTCGACCCGGGTCACCACTGCTTTGTAAATATTGCCTTTGCGCTGTTCGCGCCCTTCAATTTCGATTTCGTAGTCGAGGAGTTTTTGTCCGTCGACGATGGCCAGGCGGCGCTCTTCAGCTTGCGTGGCGTTGATCAGCATCCGTTTCATGATGCGTTCCTTTTCTTGCTAACAACACAGGTCCATGTCGGACCAACGATGCCGTGGGCCAATGCAAGAAAAAACGAAAGGGAATGCCGCGTGGAACGCGCAAAAGCACCGCGTTAGCGGTGTCTGCGGGTCGAAGGCGGTGGATGGATGCGGGCGAGTTGCAGGCGAACAGGCATGACCAACAGGGCCATGGGGTTCATTGGTGAACGGGTGGGGGGCTGGAAAACGCGCACCGTTTCAACTGGCGCAAGCCAGGAAAAGCAGAGTTTCAGCAAAACCAACACGACGTTCATGTATCGACAATCTCACTTTGAATCCGTTGCAGGTTTGAATTCAACCTGCAACTGGGGTATTCCGTTTCTGGGTTTTTCCAAGGCATCGGCTTGCGTGGACGCAGGGCAGACCGCAATTGGGCGGTAAGGCTTGCGGCGGCCACGATGGGCATCGACCTCGCAGTGTTGGTGGGACGTGCTCTAATCTCTTATTCAAATCAAGCACTTAGAACCTGACACTGGTGAAGATCATTATAGACACAGACGCCACCCCCGCCGCCGCCGCGGTCAAAACGTTGACGGTGGACGAGGAATCCGCCGGTCAACGCTTGGACAATTATTTGCTGCGCCACTTGAAGGGCGTGCCCAAAACCCATGTCTACCGCATCATCCGCACCGGTGAAGTGCGGATCAACAAAGGCCGCGCCAGCGCCGACACCCGGGTGCAAACCGGCGATTTGGTGCGCATGCCGCCCGTGCGCGTGTCCACCCCCTCGCCGGATGCGCCGGTCGCGCCTGGCCGCGAATTTCCTGTTTTGTTTGAAGACGAGCAGATGCTGGCCATCGACAAACCCGCTGGTGTGGCGGTGCATGGCGGCAGTGGCGTGAGTTTTGGCGTCATCGAGCAACTGCGCCAAGCGCGCCCCGGTGCGCGCATGTTGGAGTTGGTGCACCGCTTGGACCGCGACACCTCGGGCGTGCTGCTGGTGGCCAAAAAACGCAGTGCGCTCACGCGCCTGCAAGACCAATTCCGCGACCGCGAAACCGGCAAAACCTATTTGGCGCTGGTCAAAGGGCAGTGGCCCACCAATAAAAAAGTGATTGATTTGCCCCTGCAGCGCTACTTGCTGCCCAGCGGCGTGGGCGAAGGCGAGCGCCGGGTGCGCATCGCCCACAAAGACGACGCCAATGCCCAACGGGCCATCACCTTGGTGCGGGTGACGCGCTTGGTGGGCGACTACAGCCTGCTGGAGGTGACCATCAAAACCGGGCGCACCCACCAAATTCGGGTGCACTTGGCCAGCCAAGGCTACCCCATCGTGGGGGACGACAAATACGGCGACTTCGAACTGAACAAGCGCATGTCTGCACAAGGCTTGAAGCGCATGTTCTTGCATGCCTGGCGGTTACAGTTTGTCCATCCGCAGTTGGGCAAGCCGCAAACCTTGCAAGCCGATTTGCCCCCCGAACTCCAACAATTCATCGACCATGTCCAGCCCCCGCCCTCGCCAGTTTGACCTCATTGCGTTTGATTGGGACGGCACGCTGTACGACTCGACTCAGATCATCGTGCGCTGCATCCAAGCGGCGGTGACCGATGTGGGCGGGGCCAAACCCACCGACGAGCAAGCGGGTTATGTGATCGGCATGGCGCTCATGCCTGCGCTGGCGCACGCTGCGCCCGATGTGCCGAAAGAAAAATACCCTTTGTTGGGCGAGCGTTACCGCCACCATTACGCCATGCACCACAACGATTTATCGTTGTTTGTCGGCATCTTGCCGCTGTTGCAAGCGCTGCGCGAGCGTCAACACCTGTTGACCGTGGCCACCGGCAAAAGCCGCAAAGGCTTGGACGATGCCTTGCACCAAGTGGCCTTGCGCGGCATGTTTGACGGCTCACGCACCGCCGACGAAACTGCCGGCAAGCCCGACCCGCGCATGCTGCACGAGTTGATGGCCGAGTTTGGGGTTTCGCCCGAGCGCACCTTGATGATTGGGGACACCAGCCATGATTTGCAAATGGCGCAAAACGCCGGTTGCGCCAGTTTGGCGGTCAGTTATGGCGCGCATGGCGCCGAGGGCTTAGAGCGCTTTGGCCCGCTGGCTGTGGTGCATTCCGTGCCCGAGTTGCACGATTGGTTGATCGGACATGGCTGACAGCTGGGTGCCACTTTGCCAAAGCAGTGAGCTGCAAGACAGCGGCTTGGCGGTGCCATTTGATGTGGTTTATGCGGGCCAAACCTGCCGCGCATTTGCCGTGCGTTTTGAAGGCCAGGTGCAGGCCTACCTGAACCGTTGCACCCATGTGGCCATGGAAATGGACTACCAGCCCGACCGTTTTTTTGACACCGAAGGCCGCTGGTTGTTGTGCGCCACGCATGGCGCCACGTATGCGCCCGACACCGGTGAGTGCGTTGGTGGCCCCTGTCGTGGCGGGCTGATCAAAATCTCCCTTTCAGAGCGTCAGGGCGTGGTCCACTGGCATACTGCTTACAACCTCAAGCCTTTGGATTTTTAAAAATGAACGACGACACGTCTGCCCACACCTCTGCCAACGACAAAGCAGCACCCGGCCAATGGGAGCGTGAAACCCTGGAACGTTTGGTGACTGCGCAGCTGGATGAGCAACGCGCTGCACGGCGCTGGCGCAATGGCTTTCGCTTGTTTTGGTTGCTGGTGTTCATTGCCGTGGCCTGGTTTTCTTTTCACCAAAACAAGGCGTCCACTTCTAACAACCCCCTGTCACACACCGCCTTGGTTGAGATCAAAGGGGACATTGACGCCGATGCCAATGCCAATGCCGAATGGGTGATGGATTCGATTCGCCAAGCCTTTGAGGATGAGGGGGCGCAAGCCATTGTCTTGCTCATCAATTCACCCGGCGGCAGCCCGGTGCAAGCCGGCATGATCAACGATGAAATTCGTCGTCTCAAGGCCCTGCACAAAAAACCCGTCTATGCAGTGGTGGAAGAAACCTGCGCTTCGGCGGCTTATTACATCGCCGTGGCTGCAGACCAAATTTTTGTCGACAAGGCCAGCATCGTTGGCAGCATTGGCGTGCTGATGGACGGCTTTGGCTTCACCGGCCTGATGGACAAGCTCGGCGTGGAACGCCGCTTGATGACCGCAGGAGAAAACAAAGGCTTGCTGGACCCCTTCAGCAGCCAAACCAAACCCCAACGCGCCCACGCGCAAGCTTTGCTTGATCAAATCCACCAGCAGTTCATCAAGGTGGTGCGTGATGGCCGTGGTGATCGGTTGAAGGAAACGCCGGATATTTTCAGCGGCTTGTTTTGGAGTGGCGAGCAAGCTATTGAACTGGGTTTGGCCGATGGCTATGGCACCTTGAACAGTGTGGCTCGCGACGTGGTGAAAGCCGAAGACATCGTGGATTACACCCGCCAAGACAACGTGGCCGAGCGCTTGGCCAAGCGCTTTGGTGCGGCCATGGGCGAAGCCATGGTGAAGACCTCACTCAGCTTGATGCCCACCATCCGCTGAAGACGCAAGGCGTCAGTGGGGCCCCACACAGCTCAAGGTCCAAAGGCAAACACCGCCGGGGTGTTTTTGTCCGGCGCTTGCGGGTGGCGTTTCCAATCGGCCACGCGGTGGCTTTGAATCCGCATCTCGGGCAGCGTCAAGTGGCTGCACACCGCCAAGCGTGTGCTGCTTTGCAAGCTCCCCATCAAAGCCGACAACATGGCGGCATTGCGGTAAGGTGTTTCGATGAACACCTGGGTTTCGCCCGTTTTCAAAGCGTGTTTTTCCAAAGCCTTGATGCGCGCATCCCGCTCGACCGCGTCCTGCGGTAAGTAGCCCACAAAAGCAAACTGCTGGCCGTTCAAACCACTGGCCGCAAGCGCCAACAACAAGGCGCTGGGTCCAACCAAAGGGATGACTTGCAAACCCCAATCGTGGGCGGCGCGCACCACCGAAGAGCCCGGATCGGCCACCGCCGGCATGCCCGCTTCACTGAGCAAGCCCATGTCATGGCCCTGCAGCGCGGCTTGCAGCAATGGACGCATGTCACCACCGGCCTTGAGGTCCCCTTTTTTATGCACCTGGCGAGGCAGCTCGGTGATGGTGTGGGCTTGCAGCGGGGTTTTGAGCGGCTGTTCCAGGTCAATGCGTTTCAAGAAAGCGCGGGTGGATTTGGCGTTCTCGCCAATCCAATGGTCAATCTGTGAAGCAAGCTGCACCGTGCCCGCAGGCAGCACTTGGCTCAGCGGCACTTGCGTGGCGCATAAAAAATCCAATGGGGTGGGCACCAAATACAGGCGGCCCAGCGACGTTGATGCCATGGCTTAATTCAGCAAAGGCAGGCCCGCTGCGCGCAACAGCCGGCAGGTGTGGATCAGCGGCAGGCCGACCAAGGCGCTGGGGTCTTGGTTGTCGATGCGCTCGAGCAAGGCAATGCCCAAGCCCTCGCTTTTGGCGCTGCCGGCGCAGTCGTAGGGCTGCTCGGCGCGCAAGTAGGTTTCGATGGCTTCATCGCTCAGGTGGCGAAACTGCACGTTCACCTGCGCCAAAGCCTGCTCGGCGAAGCCACTGTCGATACAAACCACGGCCACGGCGGTTTGAAACACCACGGTGTGACCGCGCATGCGCTGGAGCTGCGCCACGGCGCGTTCGTGGGTGCCGGGTTTGCCCAGCGGCTCGCCATTCAAATCAGCCACCTGGTCCGAGCCAATCACCACCGCTTGGGGGTGAAGCCGGGCCACGGCCAAGGCTTTTTCCAGGGCCAAGCGCTGGGCCAGCGCCCTGGGTTGTTCGCCGGGGTGCGGGGTTTCATCAACTTCGGGGCGCACCACCTCAAAGGGCAGGCGCAATCGCGCCAGCAATTCACGCCGGTAAGGCGAGGTGGAGCCCAAAATGAGGGGGCGGGGCAGGGGAGGGTGCGACATCTGCACCATTCTCTTACACTGAACCGCATGAAAACCGATTGGCAACCCCGCGTTCTGGACCTGCACCGCTTCACCCAGTTGGAAGGGGTTTGGCAAGACGCCACGCCGCTGTCCAAGTTGTCGCGGGTGTTCGAGGCTTGTTTGGACCAACCTGGCTTGGGCGATCGAGCCTGCCAATGGACCTTGACCGGCGAATTGCGGACCGTGGCGGGCATGACCCAAGCCTGGTTGCACCTGACGGCCGAGGTGAGCCTGAGCCAGCAATGCCAGCGCTGCTTGGAGCCGATGAACATCCCCGTTCAGGTGGACCGCTGGTTCCGGTTGGTGGCGGATGAGGCCACGGCCTTGGCCGAGGACGATGCAGCCGAGGAGGACTTGCTGGCCATGGACCATGAATTCGACGCTTTTTCTCTGCTTGAAGACGATCTGCTGCTGGCCATGCCACTGGTGCCGCGCCACGACGCCTGCCATGCCCCCTTGAGCGCAGCCCTGGAGGACGATTTGCCCCATCCCTTTGCCGCCTTGGCGGCCCTCAAAGCGCCCAAACAGTGAAAAGTCGGGAAGCCGCTATAATCTTCGATTCTTTGCCCGGCCGAGTCAGGGCATCCCATTTGAACCACCGATCTTCAGGAGCCTGCCATGGCTGTCCAACAAAACAAAAAATCCCCCTCTAAACGGGGCATGCACCGTTCACACAACGCACTCAATGTGCCCGGTTTGGCCGTTGAGCCCACCACGGGCGAAGTGCATTTGCGTCATCACATCAGCCCCACCGGTTTCTACCGTGGCCGCAAGGTGCTGAAAACCAAATCCGAAGCCTGATTGAGGCTTGCCATCAAGGCCCGTCGCAGCTTGTCTGGCGCGGGCCTTTTGCTTGATGGCGACTCCAAAGTGAGCAATCTTCAGGGGTTTTTCCAGTGGTGACCGTGGCCGTGGACTGCATGGGTGGTGACCATGGGCCCCGCGTCACCTTGGCAGCCTGTCATCAATTTCTGAAACGCCATCCCCGCGCCCACCTGTTGTTGGTGGGCTTGCCCGAAGCGCTTTCCACTTTTTCCCATCCCCGTGCCCGCATCGTGCCCGCCTCGGAAGTCGTTGAAATGGACGACCCGGTGGAAGTGGCTTTGCGCCGCAAAAAAGACTCGTCGATGCGCGTGGCCATCGAGCAGGTGCGCGACGGCCATGCCCAAGCAGCGGTATCTGCTGGCAACACGGGTGCATTGATGGCTATCTCACGCTATGTTCTGAAAACCATGGATGGCATTGATCGCCCTGCGATTGCTGGCGCCATGCCCAACGTCAAAGGTGGCGGTACCACCATGCTCGATTTGGGCGCCAATGTGGACTCCACGCCAGAGCATCTTTTGCAGTTTGCCTTGATGGGTTCGGCCTTGGTGTCGGTGCTCAGTGGCATCGACAAACCCTCGGTTGGCCTCCTGAATATTGGTGAAGAGGCTATCAAAGGCGGCGAAAACATCAAAAAAACCTCTGAATTGCTGCGATCTGCCG
>JACCDP011447227.1_pt1 | contig 26322 bp, 20 predicted proteins | sample 7445841 | NCBI WGS metagenome assembly JACCDP01 (sample SAMN15323441, study PRJNA562643) | freshwater metagenome | isolation source: river surface water | place: USA:Blue River Watershed | collected 2017-08-17 | reverse complement strand
TAGCCAAAAGGGCTATAAAAATCAGTGGGGCTAACATTTCCATGGTGCACAATTAGACTGCTAAGATAAGTTGTTTTATTTAGTTGTGATTCAGTTACTATTGTGCAAATATTCTTGTTACATTTGAGATTAAATCTAGTGTCTATGGAACCCAATAATTTTATACTTTCTGCTGCTGCGGCCCAGCAAAAAATGCACCGTATGGCACTTGAATTAGCAGAAAATATAGCGCCTTCAACCAAGTCTTTGGTACTAATTGGCATCAGAAACAATGGGGTGGTAATAGCCAATAAAATTGCAGCATTAATTGCGCCCTATGTTCAGTGTACGATCACTATTTTAGAAGCAAGTTTAGACAAGGACACCCCTTCAACAATTACATACAGTGCACCTGCGCAATTTACGGGTGCGCATATTGTTTTAGTGGACGATGTTTCTAATAGTGGTAAAACGCTTTTATATGCCCTTAAACCATTACTAGAATTTTATCCAGTAAGCATACAAACATTGGTGCTTGTTGAAAGGATGTACCGCCTCTATCCTGTGAAACCTGATTATGTAGGGTTGTCTATTTCCACTTCTTTACAAGATCATATTCGGGTGTTAGTTACGGGTACTGAAATCGACGGTGTTTGTGTAGAAACCAAGGCTTAATTTTTATTATTTTTGTAGTGTATTCAAACCTATTTTATGGATCATTCTATTCAAGACAAAGTTTCGGTATGGCTTTCTGGTAATTACGACCAAGCAACTAAAAACGACATTGTAAATTTGCCGCCAGATGAATTAGCTGATTCTTTTTATAGGAACCTCGAATTTGGCACTGGAGGCTTACGTGGTATTATGGGTGTTGGTACCAACCGTATGAATAAATACACGGTGGGTATGGCTACGCAGGGTTTTGCCAACTACCTTAAAAAAACATACGGTGATCAACCTATTTCCGTAGTAATTGGTCATGACAGTAGAAACAATAGTCGATTCTTTGCTGAAACCACGGCAGGTGTTTTTGCTGCCAATGGTATACAGGTTTATTTATTTGAGTCATTAAGGCCAACGCCTGAATTAAGTTTTGCTATCAGAAAACTTGGTTGTAAGGCAGGTGTGGTATGCACAGCATCACACAATCCCAAAGAATACAATGGGTATAAAGCCTATTGGAATGATGGTGGTCAACTCGTTCCTCCGCACGATAAAAATGTGATTACAGAAGTAGAAGCCATTACAAGTGTAGACGAAGTGAATTGGACAGGCGGCGAAGCCAATATTACCCTTATTGGCCGTGATATGGATGAGGCTTATATTAACATGGTTAAAGGCTTAAGTGTGTATCCCGAAGTGATTCAAGCCCAGCATGATTTATCTATTGTATATACGCCGATACATGGTACTGGAATCACACTAGTGCCAGAAGTGTTGTCACGTTTTGGATTTACCAATGTACATATTGTGGAAGCGCAGGCAACGCCCGATGGTAATTTTCCTACGGTGGGCTATCCTAATCCCGAAGAAGGTGAAACGATGGCTATGGGACTTGCTATGGCAAAATCACTAGATGCCGATATTTTATTAGGGACTGACCCAGACGCAGACAGGGTAGGTATTGGTGTCAAAAACCATAAAGGGGAGTGGGTGCTCATGAATGGTAATCAAACAGCTGTATTAGCCTTTGCATACCTAATTGAAGCTAGAAAAACGAAGGGCATTGCAAAGCCAAACGATATGGTTATTTCAACCATAGTAACAACTGCTATGATTAATGAAGTAGCTATGCAAAATGGAGTTGCATGTTACAATGTACTTACTGGATTTAAATGGATTGCAGAACTTATTAAAGAAAAAGAGGCAAACGAAAACTATGTTATAGGTGGTGAAGAAAGTTTTGGTCTCATGATTGGAAATGAAATTAGAGACAAGGACGCAGTGAGTGCGGTTGCTTTGCTTTGTGAGATGGCGGCGTATGAAAAAGCAAAAGGCAAAAGCTTGTTTGATAAAATGATTGAACTGTACATGCAATATGGTTTTTATTACGAGCGGCTTATTAGTATTACCAAAAAAGGCATGAATGGTCAAAAAGAAATTGCAGCCATGATGGAAGGTTATCGTACCTCGCCTCCTCAGGCAATTGATGGCTCAATAGTAGTAGAGATGTTGGATTACGAAATGCAAACTGGAAAAAATTTAGTGAGCGGCGAAACCTGGAAACTGCAATTGCCTAAAAGTAATGTACTTCAATTTGTAACCGCCGATGGAAGTAAAATTTCTGCTAGACCTTCTGGTACAGAGCCTAAAATTAAGTTTTATTTTAGCGTGCATACCACACTTGCATCAAAAGAGGTTTACGATGAAACTTTTTTTGGCTTAGAAAATAAAATTCAACGAATTATTAAAGACATGTCTTTGGCATAGGGTGTATCATGCAGCAACAAAAATTAGAAGACAAACACGTACATAAGGGACTTCGTAAGCAAATGGTGGATCTGCTTCGTGAAAAAGGGATCACCGATGAATCCGTATTAACAGCTATCAATGCTGTGCCACGGCATTATTTTTTAGATTCCGCATTTTTAACACATGCCTATGAGGACAGGGCTTTTCCAATTGGTGAAGGTCAAACTATTTCGCATCCCCATACAGTTGCCTATCAAACACAATTGCTTCAAATTAATAAGTTAGACAAAGTGTTAGAGATTGGAACAGGAAGCGTTTATCAGGCAACTATTTTAGCTGAAATGGGAGCTCGTGTTTATACCATTGAGCGTCAAAAAAAATTGTTTGATTTGCATGTCGATTATGTCTTTAAAGCCAAGTACCCAACTATTAAATTTTTCTATGGTGATGGGTTTGAAGGGCTGCCAACATATGCGCCTTTTGATAAAATTATTATCACTGCTGCAGCACCCTTTATTCCACCTAAATTGGTGGAACAATTAAAGCCAGGTGGCATCATGGTTTTACCAGTAAATGAAGGGGAAGGTGATCAACAAAGAATGATCAGAATTACCAAAGACGCAGATGGTGAAATTACTGAAACGTCTTTTGATATATTTTCTTTTGTACCGATGTTAACGGGTAAGAACCGCTAACACCGGTATAAAATATTTTATTGCATCATATCCATTCCGCCACCACTCTGATCTGCTTTCGTGTTTTTACGTTTAAATAGTGTTGCGTCAAATTTACCAAAACGGTAATTGAAATTTACCCTTAATACTTGAGGGTCTCTTCTGCGTTCACTCATCTGAGTGAAGAAGTTACTTTCAGAATATGATTTAAATAATTGTGTTCTCAAAATATCATTCATGCTTAGCGTTAAAGAGCCGCTCTTTCCATTTTTCCAAGTCCACTCTTTTCTGATGGCTAAATCAAGGCCATATCGAGGCATGTTGTAACCTTGAGCCGATGTTTGAGCGCCACCGCCAAACATACCACCCCAGCCACCACCTCCGCCGCCACGACCACCACCACCTCCAACATTTGGAGATAGAATGGTTTTAGCTTGGTAGTCACCGCTCAATTGAACGGAAAGTGTTTTGTTTAATTTAAAACTACTGTTCATTTTAGCAAACCAACTAACCTGTGCGTCGTTGCTAATATTTTGACCTGGTATGGTAGCATTAATTTTTGAACTAAATAAGTTTCCGCTTAATGTTAAATCCCACCATTTTGTTACTGGTACTTTGTTACTTAGTTCCAGTCCAAAAATAACACTATTGTCTGCATTGATATATGAGCTGTAGTAAACAGGCATGGTATCTAATGGATTTAGTTCATTCTTGCCAGTATAAACATAGCGCGTGATTAAATCAGTGCTGTACTTGAAAAAAGCGGTTGCTAAAAAGTTGGCGCCTTTTTTGTATGCATTGTTATAAGAAAATTCAAATGAGTTGGTAAATTCTGGTCTGATGCCAGGGTCTCCAACACTGATATTTTGTGGATCAGAAAAATCTGGATAAGGAATTAATTGCCAGAAGTTTGGTCTATTAATTCGTCGTGCATAGTTAAATTGCAAATCCTGTTTTTCAGAAAGTTTGTAAGTTAAAAATGCTGTAGGTATTAAGCTTAACGGATATTTAACCGTAAAGCTTGCCGAATCTTTTCCTGCTGCTGTTAAAAGAGTTCCCGTGTATATAGAGCTCTCTGCACGAAGGCCTAATTGATAATTTATTTTTTTAACCCTAAATGTGTAGGTAGCATAAGCAGCATACACTTGGTCATTGGATTTAAAACTATTACTGATTCTTGAAATCATATCATATTTTGCAGTAACCGGATTGTACCTGAACTGATTGGATACAGACTCATTTAATCGAACAGAGCCTCTAGCACCCATTTCAAATTTACTGTCGTCAGAGATTGGATTTTCATAATCCAATTGCCCCGTAATGTTACCTGAATTACCCGATCCAATGGTTTGTTGTAGTAATGGGAATCCTTTTAGGGTATTATTGATGAAGTAAGTTTGCGTATTAACGTTTGACGTGTTATTGCTGTTTCTTTCGTTATAATTTAAGTCGGCAGATAAGCTCTCGCCATTTTTTGCATAGTTGTGTTTGAAACTCAACTGCCCCCCAAAACTATTAGAGGTTGATGCGTTGCCACTCAAAATTTGATTATAAGAAGTGTAAATTCCTTTTATGGTTGAGTCTGCTTTTTGGTTATTTTCAGAATCAAAGTTTCCTGTATTGTAATTACCTGCAAATGACAACGTGTTTCTGTTGTCAATAAAATAATCGAAACCACCTCTTATAAAACTAAATCCACCTTCATTAATTGATTTTGCGGTATTGCTGATATAGCTTGGCGTAGAAAAGAAGTTATCTCTAGTAGTTGAACTATTGCTAATTGACTTAAACTGGTTTAAATTGGCAGATATAAATGCGTTTACCTTGCCTTGTCTAATATTAATATCTGAACCTAAATTTACTTTTGCACGTGAGTCAATACCAGTTCGTAAACCACCGTTATAGCCCACTTTTTTGTTCTTTTTTAAGACGATATTAATGATACCGCCATTGCCACCTGTTGCATCAAATTTAGCAGAAGGGTTAGTAATCAATTCTACTCTGTCAATGATATCAGAAGGAATTTGATCAAGTGTAAGGGTAGTGGGTCTGCCATCCATAAAAATAGTTGGAGCAGCATTTCTTAAAGTTACGTTTCCGTCGATGTCTACGTTTACAGAAGGAATGTTTTTCATAATCTCTGTAGCAGACTGACCAGTACTCACTAGGTTTTTATCTACATTAAATATTTTACGGTCAATACCCATTTCAAATTGAGGCTTACTTGACGATGTTACCGTTACGTTACCAAGGTCTGTGGCATCGGCAGTGATTTTGATATTACCTAAATCTTTATCGGCCATGCCCATCATTTGCTGCATATTTGGAGCAGTACCAGGCTGAGGCATTTTAATACCAAAGCTGATGGTTTGATCGAGTGTTTTAAATCCAAGTCCAGAAACTTTTAGTTTATAGTTGCCAAATAAAGAAAGGTTTTCAAAGCTAAAATCACCATTTGCTTTGGTAATTTGGGTACTTAAAACGGCTTCCTTCATTTTTTTAGTTACGGTATCAAACTTATTGCCGGTTAATTGAACCGTCATGGCATCAAGTGCCTTGTTTGTTTTACTATCTACTATCTTACCGTAAAAATGTCCAATATTAGTTTGGGCACCAGTAGGCATACCGCCTGTTCTAGCACCAGGATATTGGGCTTGAAGGTTGTTCAAGCAAAATCCAACGAATAATGTTATTATTACTATTATTTTACGCATCTTATTTATTTATAATTATTTATGCAAAGTTCTATGAATTAATTGACTTCAAGCAATCCAATGGACAAGCGGTAATATGACAATTTTTTGGGGGTAAAGTTTTAAAAACGGCTAAAAAGGGCGCTTTTTTATCGGTAAACGGCAAAATAATGGGGATTATGCGCCAATCCAGGTTATAAACACCTGAATAATTCCAATTAAAAACCCTAATACAGCACCTATAATTTCAATGAATTTAAACTCTTTAGACATGATGGATTGAAGGATTTCTTCCAATTTGTCGGAGCTAAAATTGCTAACCTTTTCGGTTACAATAGCTTCCAAATCAAGCTCATGTCTAAGTTTTTCCATATAACTTGTCATAAGTACTGGAAATAAGCTTTCTAACTCCTTCATAAACATAGATTTAAGCTGCTCTATGGTTTTGTCGCCTATAAAAATGCTAATAATGGGCATTTCGGCAGCCAATTTGTTGCGCAAAAAGTGGTCAATATGGGTTTCAACAAGTGGCATAACCTGTTGAAGGTTGTCACCATTGGTAATTTTTGCTTCAATATCTTTAAAAGAAAGGAGCTCTTCACTAACGAGTTTCCCTAACTTTTGGGCAAACTGTACCTGTCTTTTCGGAAAAATGCCCTGAAATGTAATGCCTACAACTTTAACTGGAAGACTTGGATGAAATAACATTTTGATGGCTACCCAATTGGTAAACCAGCCTATAAACGCTGATATCAAAGGGATTGAAAGGATAAGAGGAGACATAGTGTTGTTAATTTAAAAAACCTATAAGCAAATACTTATAGGTTTTAAAATGTAATGGGAGAACGATGGGTCTCGAACCCACGGCCTTCAGTGCCACAAACTGACGCTCTAACCTACTGAGCTACGCTCTCCGTTTAAGGGAGTGCAAAAATAAGGTAATTGCGCATTTTACAAAATCTCATTTTAAACTTTCTTTGTTACCGCTTATCAAAACCTTTGTTAATTTGGCATAAATGCTGTTTTTTGATGCTTGTTTTCAGCTATTTTTGATACCTATCAGATTTCCAACATGGAAAAATTTAAAGCATTTATGAAAACAAGAAAAGGACTACTACTAGGGGGAATTGTATTATTTGGCGCTATTTTTTTTGCATTCAATGTAAGTACCAGTTCGCCTGAGCTTCAGCCAACACAACGCCAAAAATTGCTCGCAACAGTCGGTGCATTGTTGGAAGCCCAACATTATAGTCCAAAAGTTATTGATGACAACTTTTCTAAAAAGCTTTTTGCAGCCTATTTAAAAGCATTGGATCCTGAAAAAACATTGTTTTTACAATCCGATATTGCTGCTTTTAAAAAATTTGAAACAAGTTTGGATGATGAAATAAAAGGAGCGCCCATTGCTTTTGTTCCTGCTGTTAGTGCAGTATATACAAAGCGAATACAGGAAACGATGGTGCTATATAAAGAAATATTAAATCGATCGTTTGATTACAATGCTAATGATTCTGTATTGTTGGAAAATGATAAACAAGATTTTGCTAATAATGTTGCTATTCGGAAAGAACGTTGGAGAAAGCAATTAACCTATGCAGCACTTGAGCGTTACGCAGATTATTTAGATCAAAGAGAAAAAAACCAAGGAAAAAAAGATTACGTTGCTAAGCCTGATTCTACACTAGAGCGAATGGCAAGAGAGCAGGTATTAAAAGCAACCAATAAGCGTTTTGACCGCATACAAAAAACATTTAGTGAAGACCAGCGATTTACAACTTATATCAATGCGATAACAGGTCTCATGGATCCGCATACAGATTATTTTCCCCCTATCGAAAAACGTTCTTTTGATGAAGGCATGAGTGGCAGGTTTTATGGTATTGGCGCGCAATTAGGAGAAGATGAAAATGGCATTAAAATTGCATCGGTGCAACCAGGAGGCGCTGCATGGAAGTCTAGAGAAATAGATGCGAATGATGTTATTTTAAAAGTGGCACAAGGAAACGCAGAACCTGTTGATGTTGTAGGTTATGCAACTGAAGATGCCGTAAAAATAATTAGAGGCAACAAGGGTACAGAAGTTAGGCTCACAATTAAAAAGGCAACCGGAACCGTAAAAGTAGTGTCTCTAATTCGTGAAGAAATTGTGCTGGATGAAACCTTTGCACGCAGTGCGATTGTAACAGAAGGAGCCGATAAAATTGGATATATTTATTTGCCAGAATTTTATGCCGATTACGAAAGAGAGGATGGCAACAGATGTTCAGAAGACATCGCAAAAGAAATCGTGAAATTTAAAGCAGAAAATGTAAAAGGCATTGTTATTGATTTACGCAATAATGGTGGTGGATCTTTATATGAAGTGATTCAAATGGTTGGCCTTTTTATAAACCAAGGACCAGTTGTTCAAGTTAGAGATAGAGATGGCAAATCCAATATTTTAAGTGATCGCCAATCGGGCACATTGTACGATGGCCCATTAGCAGTAATGGTGAATGAGTTTAGTGCTTCTGCAAGTGAAATTTTTGCTGGCGCCATTCAAGATTATAAAAGAGGCGTCGTAATTGGAAGCACTTCTACATATGGAAAAGGAACGGTTCAGCGTAGTGTGCCATTTGGTAATCCTATTGATCAATTTAGCGGCCGTACCGATATGGGTGCCGTAAAGCTTACCTTCCAGATGTTTTATCGTATCAATGGGGCTTCTACTCAATTAAAAGGGGTAGAATCGGATATTGTATTGCCGGATAGTTATGAGTATTTAAAATTAAGAGAAAAAGACAATGAGTCTGCATTGCCTTTTCATAAAATAGCTACTGCTCCATATTTTTTATGGGGTCAAAGTGCCGTGTATGAAGCTGCGATTGCTTCTGAAAAAGAGAGGGTAGAAAAAGACGCTAATTTTGTGAAGCTAAAAAATAATTTGTCTTGGATTGCAAGTACATCTGAAGGGTATGCATCATTGAATCTTTCAAGTTACCAAGCCCTACAAGCAAAAATCAAAAAAATAGTAGAACAAAATACCGCCTTATTAAAAGTGTCAAAACCTTTGTCAGTAAAGCCTGTAGCAGTTGATAATGATAAGTTTTACAATAACCCTGATAAAAACAAAGGAGAGCGATACAAAGCTTGGCTTAATGCGATTTCAACCGACATGCCAATTAGTGAATCTGTTAAAGTCATGAACAAAATGATCCTCGCAAAGTCTAGTTTTGTGTTTAAGTAGTTGAAGTATGGAGCAGCAAAAGAAGTGGTATGCACTGTATACTAAGCCAAGGTGGGAGAAGAAAATTGATACACAACTAAAGAAAAAAGGTGTGGAGTGTTGGTGTCCATTACAAAAGCTTGAAAAACAATGGTCTGACCGGAAAAAAATTATTGAAGAACCGCTATTCAGGTCTTATGTTTTTGTTCATATTGATGATACAGAAACCACAAAAGTAAAGATGACCGATGGCGTTTTAAACTTCGTATTTTATTTGGGAAAGCCTGCCATCATTAGAGAAGAAGAAATAGATATGATTAAAAAGTATCTTGGTGAAAAAGAGGCTACGCTTCAATTAATTTCTGACGAAGGTTTTAGAGAAGACACTAAAATAAGAATCAACTACGGTGTATTTATGGATAGAGAAGGGGTGGTAACTTTTAGCGATAAAAAGAAAGTATACGTTAGGTTGCAAAGTTTAGGTCAGGTGATGGTAGTTGAATTCCCGCACTCTCATGTAAGCCTTATATAGTATAGCTATTAACGCATTTCCCAATCAATAATTTGATTGGCCCACTCGGCTCTATAAGGTGTTGTAATTCTAATATAATTATCAGTGTAGCCTTCCATCATTCCATTTTTATTAAAGTCTTCAAATAACACTTTGCGCGTGTTTCCAACATGTTGTGCTGTAAAATATTGAAGCTTCATAAAAGATAAATTTCTTAGTGCTTTATTACGCTCATTTCTGGTAGCAACAGGCACTACTGGCTTTATTTCAAGTGCTTTTGTATGGTCTCTTTCTGAGTAGGTAAATACGTGTAAGTAGCTAATATCCAAATCGTGTAAAAAGTCAAATGTTTCTTTAAAGTGTGCCTCTGTTTCTCCAGGAAAGCCAACAATAACATCTACACCAATCGCGCAGTGTGGGATCATTTTTTTAATAAGCGCAATCCGCTCTTGGTATAATTCTTTTTTATAACGCCTACGCATCAGTCCCAATATTTCGGCACTACCACTTTGTAAGGGTATGTGAAAATGTGGCATGAATTTTTTACTCTTTGCTACAAATTCAATAATTTCTGGTGTTAGTAGATTGGGTTCAATAGAGGATATCCTAAAGCGTTCTATGCCCACTACGGTATCAAGGGCTTGTATGAGGTCAAAAAAACTTTCTGTATGTTTTTCTCCATTGGGGCCTTTCCCAAAATCTCCTAAATTAACACCCGTTAAAACAATTTCTTTAGCACCGCTAGCGGCTACCGTTTTGGCCTGCGCAACTACATTGGCTACTAGGTCACTTCTACTTTTACCTCTAGCCATGGGGATGGTACAAAAAGAGCAGTTGTAATCACAGCCATCCTGTACTTTTAAAAAGCACCTGGTTCTGTCATTTTGAGAGAAAGAGGCAGTAAAGCCAGTTACATCTGCAATATCGCAACTGCAAATGGTGGCAGGATTGCCTTTGGATAAACTTCCAATATGTGCAGCCAAGTTAAATTTTTCGGCAGCACCAAGTACCAAGTCTACGCCAGGTATTTGGGCAATTTGCTCGGGTTTTAACTGCGCATAACACCCCGTAATAACAACAAAGCTTTCGGGGGCCCTTTTTTGAATTCGGCGTACAATTTGCCTGCATTCTTTGTCTGCATTGTCTGTAACAGAACAGGTGTTGATAACGTACACATCAGCCAAATCATCAAACTCTTTTTTATCAAAGCCTTCCTGTTCTAGCATTCTAGAAAGGGTGGAAGTTTCTGAAAAGTTAAGTTTGCAGCCAAGTGTATGAAAGGCAACGGTTCTATTTTGACTCATGAGCCCACAAAGATAAGCAGGATGAAGGATTTTTGCCCCTTATAAGTAGTTAAAAATGCGAAATAATAGCCTTTGGGCTTTACATTTTACGATTAAAAAGTTATGTTTGTCTGTCTTTTAAAACGAAGAATTATGCTTTTTACTAGAATTAATAATTTGATTGGCTGGTTGGTGTTTTTCATTGCTGCTGCTGTTTACATTATGACTGCCGAAGCTGGTGGTAGTTTATGGGATTGTGGTGAGTTTGTAAGTAGTTGTTTTAAGGTTCAAATTCCGCATCCGCCGGGAGCCCCTTTATTTGTAATTATTGGTCGCGTTTTTATAGTTCTATTTGGTGATAATCCATTAACAGCTGCCAAGGCTGTTAATATCATGAGTGCTGTTGCAAGTGCTTTTACGATCTTGTTTTTGTTTTGGACCATTACACATTTTGCGCGTAAAATAATGGACATTAAAACGACCGATTCTATTTCTGGTGCTCAACTGATTAGTGTTATGGGTGCTGGTATTGTTGGCGCGCTTGCTTATACATTTAGTGATTCTTTTTGGTATAGCGCTGTAGAAGGTGAAGTGTATGCATTGTCTTCTTTTTTTACGGCGATTGTTTTTTGGGCCATTTTAAAATGGGAAAATCATGCTAGTGAAGCGGATGCAGATAAGTGGATCGTGTTTATATTTTTTATGATGGGCCTTTCAATTGGCGTTCACCTTTTAAATTTATTAACCATTCCTGCGATTGTGATGGTTTATTATTTCAAAAAACAAGACAGCTTCAATTATGCACTCATTAAAAAGTGGTTTGTTCGCATTATTGGTGTTGGCGGTGTTCTTGCTTTTATAGGTGGGCTCGTTGTAGCCAATGCCGAAGTAAATCCGGAGCGTGGTGTTGAAATGGATAGCACACTTGGTGGACTGATGCTTCTTGGAACCATTGCTGCCATTGGTTTACTTTATTACCTCGAATCTTTAAATAAAGGCACTAAAAAAACATACGCAGGTATTTATATATTTTTTGTGATTGCTTGTGCTATTACAGGAATTGTGCAAGTAGGCATAATTCAATACACGGTAAAATTTGCTGGTACATTTGACCGCATTTTTGTCAATGATTTTGGGCTGCCATTTTTTACAGGATTTGCCACATTTTTTGTTTTAATCGCTGGCCTTATTTGGTATGGGCTAAAAGTTGCTGCGTCAAAAGGGTGGCCGATGCTTAGGCTTGGTATTTGGTGTTTAACATTTATGCTGATTGGTTATAGTAGCTATTTAACGACCATGATTCGAAGCAGTGCCAATCCTTCTGTAGATATGTACAATGTTGACAATCCAATTAGTCTTGTAGGTTACTTAGGTCGTGAGCAATATGGAGATTTTCCTTTATTATACGGTCAAAAATTCAATGCTAGACCCATCGATGTTAAAACCACGGGAATGCGTTATCAAAAGTCTACCGACAAATATATAGAGTTAGGCGAAGACCGTAAATATGTTTTTGCTGCCGAAGATAAAATGATTTTTCCGCGTGTGTGGGATATGAGTAATGATCAAAATCACGCATATTACTATTCTAAATTTTTAGGAATTAATCCTCTCCAGGATGGTACATATGATCGTGCGCCTAATCAGGCAGATAATATCAAATACTTTTTTGGGTATCAATTAAACTGGATGTATTTCAGGTATTTCATGTGGAATTTTTCGGGTAAACAAAATGACAACCAAGGGTTTTATGCTGGTAATGTAAGAGATGGTAATTGGATAACTGGAATTTGGGCAATTGATTTTTTACTCTATGGCGACCAATCTACTATGCCTGATAGCTTAAAAAACAACAAAGCCAATAATAAACTTTTTGCACTTCCTTTCATACTTGGTTTATTAGGTATGATATTTCATTATCGAAAAAAGAAATCAGATTTTGGAGTTAACTTTTTGATGTTCTTTTTTACAGGTTTTGCCATAGTACTTTATTTAAATCAGGCAGGATACCAACCTCGTGAGCGTGATTACGCATATGTAGGAAGTTTTTATGCCTTTGCTGTTTGGATTGGTCTTGGTGTTTTAATGGTAAAAGAATTATTTGTAAAAGCGATTGCGTTTGATCAAAACAAAGCTGCAGTACTTGCAACTCTTATTTGTTTATTGGCAGTGCCTGCTTTAATGGCAAGCCAGGAGTGGGATGATCATGATAGAAGTAATAAAGTAATTGCTAGAGATTTAGCCAAGGATTATTTAGAGAGTTGCGCACCCAATGCTATTTTATTTACATTTGGTGACAATGATACATACCCACTTTGGTATGCTCAGGAAGTAGAGGGTATTAGAAAAGATATTCGTGTTATTAACTATAGTTTATTAGGTATCGATTGGTATATCAATCAACTTCGTTATAAAGTAAATGAGAGTCCTGCCATTGATGTGATTTGGTCTGCAGAACAAATAGAAGGCAGTAAGCGAGATTATATAGAGTACAAACCAAACGCATCTATGCCAGATGACAAGTTTTACAATTTGTACGACGTGATGAAAAATTATGTGGGTAAGGATAACCCAGATAATGACTATAGTTTCCCTGTTAAAAATGTAACAGTTCCTGTAGATGTTGCTGCAGCTATCAAAAATGGCACAGTAAATCCAACAGATAGCGTATTATCTTCTTTGGACTTTTCTTTACCACGTAATGCGTTAATGAAAAATGAATCTGCGGTATTAAATATCATAGCAGCCAATAATTGGAAGCGTCCAATTTATTTCACAAATGCGGGCGCAGAGCTTGGGTTTGATCAGTATTTGCGTAGAGATGGATTGAGTTACCGTTTAGCGCCTGTTAAAAATAGTAAAGTTAATACCAACTGGATGCTTGATAAATTAACCAACAAATTTGCATTTGGTAATGCCGATAAACCTGGTGTTTATTTTGATGAAGAGAATAGAAGACATCTAGGTGGTATTAGATCTGCATATGCCGAACTTGCTATTGATTTAGCTGCAAAAAATAGGAAAGAAGAAGCTAAAGCCGTGCTTAATAAAGTTGATAAAATGATGCATGAGAGCAATTTTGGATATGGCTTAACGAGTAGGGGTAATTTACATAATAGAAATTCACTATTATTTTTGGAAGCATGTTATTTAGCCGGAGACCAGGCACTAATTAAAAAAGTTGGAGATGCTATAAAAAAAGATCTACTGCAGCAAATTGAATATTATAATAAATTACCATTTGTTATAAACTTGGGTTTCAAAAAATTGTATTTCCGAATCGATAATATGGACGATGAAAAGGTAGAGGCAGAAAAGTATCTTGGAGTGCTAGGTCAAATGCAAACCATGTATAATCCATCTGTTGAAATTCCTGGAAAAGTAATGTCTAAAGACACTAGTAAATAAGAATAAGTTAAATCATTTCCTTTAATCTGGCAACCACAACATCAATTTCATTTTTGGTGTTGTGTTTGCTAAATGAAAACCTTACAGTGGTAATTTCCGGATTATTGTTGATGGCTCTAATTACGTGAGAACCAGCATTGGCACCACTACTGCAAGCGCTTCCGCCACTTGCGCATATGTGGTGAATGTCTAAATTAAATAATAACATTTCACTTTTACTCGAGGCCGGAAAATTGACACTTAAAACAGTGTACAATGAGCTTCCTAGTGGATCTCCATTAAATGTAACCTCAGCAATATTTTGTTGAAGTTGCTCCATCATATACAGCTTAAGCCCATTTATATAGTTGCTATCTTTTTCAAATTGCTCAGTGGCTAATTCTAGTGCTTTTGCAAAGCCAACTATACCGTATAAATTTTCAGTACCCGCACGCATGTTTCGCTCCTGCGCACCACCATGAACGAAAGGTTTTATTTTAATGGATTCTTGTATGTATAAAATGCCTACACCTTTTGGTCCGTGAAACTTATGTCCAGCACCTGTTATAAAATGAACAGGGGTGTTTTTTAAGTCAAATGGGAAGTGACCTACTGTTTGTACAGTATCGCTATGAAATATAGCATTGTAGGTATTACAAAGGTTGCCAATTTGATGTAAGTCAATCATGTTGCCAATTTCATTATTGGCGTGCATGAGTGTTACCAAACATTTTTTGTCACTATTTTTTAGTAGTAGTTCTAAATCTGCAATATCTATATGTCCATTTGGTAAAAGCTTTACATAGCTTAAAGTTGCTGCTCCAATTTTATTTAAATGCTCAACCGTATGGCTGGTAGCATGGTGCTCAATAGGAGAAGATATAATATGGGTACAGCCTAAATCATACACGGCAGCATGAATAGCGGTATTGCTACTTTCTGTTCCGCCGCTGGTGAAAAATATTTCAGAAGGACGGGTATTTAATATAGTCGCTACTTTTTTACGTGCATTTTCTATGGCCAAGCGTGTTTCGCGGCCATAACTATAAATAGAAGATGGATTACCAAAATGAGTTGTCATATAAGGCATCATGGCCTCAAGTACCGCTGGGTCTAAAGGGGTAGTGGCCGCATTGTCTAGGTAAATCCTTTCCATGCTGTCAAAGATAAGAATTTGTTATTTATTGGATAGAAACCGCCACTTCTTGGATGTCTTTCATTAGTTTTTGAGCAATATTGTCAGCCACGTTTTGAGAATTGCTTTCGGCGTAAATTCTTATAATGGGCTCTGTGTTGCTTGATCTTAGGTGTACCCAATCATGCTCAAAATCAATTTTTAAACCATCTTCAGTGTTGATGTTGTGGTTTTTGTATTTTTCTTTGAGGCTCGTAAATATTTTCTCTAGATCAATACCTGGGGTAAGTTCTATTTTATTTTTACTCATAAAATAGTCGGGGTAGGTGTTTCTAAGCTGTTGAACTGTTTTTTTCTCTATGGCCAAATGAGATAAAAATAGGGCAATTCCAATTAATGCGTCTCTTCCATAGTGTAGTTCAGGTACAATAATTCCACCATTTCCTTCGCCGCCAATGACTGCATTTGTGGCTTTCATTTTTGCGACTACATTTACTTCTCCTACGGCGCTTGGAGTGTAAGTGCCGCCATGTTTTTCTGTTACATCTCTAAGGGCTCTCGTGGAAGACATATTGCTTACCGTGTTTCCTTTTTTATTTTTTAAAACATAGTCTGCAACAGCAACTAGTGTGTATTCTTCTCCAAATAAAGAGCCGTCTTCGCAAACAAAGCAAAGCCTATCCACGTCAGGATCTACAGCAATACCCAAACTTGCATTTTGTTTTAAAACTTCACTACATAAGGCCCTTAAATTTTCAGGGAGCGGTTCTGGATTGTGGGCAAATTTGCCATTTACTTCTTCATTGATAACAGTAATTTGGTTTACGCCAAGTGCCGTTAGTAATTGAGGAACAGCAAAAGCACCTGAGCTATTAATGGCATCCACAACAATCGAAAAGTTACTAGTAGTAATAGCATCAACGTTTACGAGTGGGTGGGCTAGAATAGCCTTGATATGCTCGTCTAAAGCAGTTTCGTTTTTAGAGATACTACCTAAATGATCTACACTAGCAAAATTGTAATTGTCTGCCTTTACAATTTCTAATAGGGTAGCGCCATCGGCACCACTAATAAATTCACCTTTATGATTGAGTAATTTAAGGGCGTTCCACTCTTTTGGATTGTGACTTGCTGTTAAAATGATGCCACCTGTTGCTTTCTCAAATACAACCGCCATTTCTACAGTGGGAGTTGTACTTAATCCAAGATCAATAACATCAATACCTATACCTAAAAGGGTGTTTACAACGAGTGATTGTACCATTTCTCCACTCATTCTCCCGTCTCTACCAATCACTACTTTTTTATTTCCATCCGAGTTTGCTAAAAGCCATGAGCCATAAGCGGCCGCAAAACGAACAATGTCTAGTGGACTTAAGGATTCTCCTGGGACACCTCCAATAGTGCCTCTAATGCCTGAAATGCTCTTTATTAATGCCATATCACTTATTCATTAAAGCTGCAAACATAAATCAAATTTGTTGCTTTGCTTACCCTAATTTCGCGTGAGTTTTAAACATTTATATGCGCAAAAAGGGTTGGTTTTCAGATTGGTTTAATTCTAGCTATTATCACACATTGTATCAACATCGTGATGACACGGAGGCTTTGCAGTTTATTGATAATTTACTCGCTTATTTGAAGCCTTTACCGCATGCTACAATGCTTGATATTGCTTGTGGAAAGGGGAGGCATAGCAAGGCTTTATTTGATGCTGGATTTGATGTTACTGGTATTGATTTGTCGCCTGCATCTATAGAAGCTGCATCAAATATGAAAACCAATGGTTTGCAATTTTTTTGTCATGATATGCGGGAAACTTTTAAAGCCAATCATTTTGATTATGCCTTTAATTTTTTTACAAGTTTTGGCTACTTTGATACCCATGAAGAGCACCAGTTAGCCATTAGTGCTATGGCAGCAAATCTAAAAGATAATGGCACCCTGGTAATCGATTATTTAAATGTTGGTTTGGTCGAAGAAACGAATGGTAATGATACCATGATCCAAATAGGCCATTTGATATTTCACACCAAAAAATGGCAGGACGATCTATATTTATTTAAAGAAATCAAGGTTGTTGATGCAGTGACCCATCATGTTTTAGGCGTTTTTGAAGAACGTGTTAGAAAATATGATCTTCAAGATTTTACCGTATTTATGCAAAAAGCGGGATTTAGAATTACGGCAACTTTTGGCGATTATCAGCTTAATTCATATGTACCTGAGCACTCTGATAGACTCATATTGGTTGCCCAAAAGCATTCAATTTCTTAGTATCTTTAATTATTAAGTAGTTGTTTATGTCTTCTTTTTTTGAATCCTTACAATCAATTGATCAAAATTTGTTTGTATACATCAATCGTGTTGCTACGCATCCAATTCTTGATACGCTTATGCCTTTTTTTCGAGAATCTACTTTTTGGATTCCTTTATATGTATTCTTAATTGTTTTTGTATTTGTCAATTTTGGTAAATATGGCTGGGTGTGGTTGCTGTTTGCATTTATTACCGTTTTACTAACAGATCAGTTTAGTAGTAGTATTATAAAAAATTGGGTGCAACGTCCAAGGCCATGTGCTGACCCTTTGTTTTCAAATCAAGTAAGATTGCTCTTAGATCATTGTTCGGGTGGGTATAGTTTTACATCTTCACATGCCACCAACCATTTTGGTGTTGCTACTTTTTTGTTTGTGACCCTTGGTCGTTTTTTTGGCAATTGGAAGTATCTATTATTTATTTGGGCTACTCTTATATGTTACGCTCAGGTTTATGTTGGGGTTCATTATCCATTAGATGTAATATTTGGCGCGCTGCTTGGATTTGCAATAGGGCATTTTGTTTGTTGGGCCTATCAAAAATCTGATCCAATAAATGTTAGCCATGTCTCGTAATTTTTTTATTTATTCATTGCTGGCTGCTTGCCTTGTTTGTGTAATTGGCATGCTTGGTATTCCATTAATTGATATAGATGCAGCGCAATACGCCTCTATGAGTAGGGAAATGGCCAGTACCGGTAATTATTTACAACTCTATGATTTAGGAAAAGATTATTTAGATAAACCTCCTTTGTTATTTTGGTTATCCTCATTAAGTCTTCAATTATTTGGTGTGCATGACTGGGCCTACCGTTTACCCTCCATTTTGTGTTTGGGACTGGCATTATGGTCGGTGTATAGGTTTACTCTGATATATTACAATGAGCTAACAGCGCAGTTATCTGTTTTGGTACTTGCATCATCACAAGCTTTTATTTTAATGGCGCACGATGTTAGGTGTGATACCATGCTTATGGGATTTGTGATGTTTAGTATTTGGCAGTTAGCAGCTTGGTACCAAAGTAATGCTTGGAAACATTTTGTGATGGCATTTATTGGTATTGGACTTGGGATGTTAACTAAAGGGCCTATTGCCATTGTGGTTCCGGGTGTAAGTTTTGCGATACACTTTTTATTGCAGTGCAATTGGAAGCAATTTTTTAGATGGGAATATATATTAGGAGTTTTGATTGTAGGGGTACTACTAGTCCCAATGAGTATTGGATTGTATACTCAATTTGATCTTCATCCAGGAAAAATTATTCATGGTGTGCCCATAAAATCGGGACTTCGTTTTTATTACTGGACTCAAAGTTTTGGAAGGTATACTGGTGAAAATGTATTCAATGAAATGAATCATTTTACATTTTTATTGGAAAATATGCTTTGGAGTTTTTTGCCTTGGATATTTATATTTTTAATCACACTTGTTCTATCAATTAAAGATCTTATAAAAGGTAAATTCAAGCTACAAAGCCATGAGGAGTTTATTACTGTAGGTGGTTTTATATTAACCTATTGTATGCTTGCAAGAAGTCAGGCGCAGCTGCCGCATTATATTTTTGTAGTACTGCCGCTCGCTGCAATAGTTACAGCAAAAGGATTATATCAAATCTATTTTTCGGAGCACTTTTCAAAGCTGCAAAAAGTATTCCTCTATTTTCATGGGTTTATTTTTTCTATTTTATGGGTTGCCGTATTAGCGATTGTTTATTTTGTTTTTTCGGATATGCCACTTTATGTAAAAGTATTGGCAGTTTTAGCCGCACTATATTTCTGGTATCTTTTATTATTGAAGAAAACAAGAATCCCCAAGTTTATAGAATTAGCGCTTTACACCATCTTGGGTGTTAATTTTATATTAAATACTTCTTTTTATCCAAGGCTTTTAAAGTACGAGCTAGGTGTTTCTGCTGCAGCCTTTATCAATCAAAATAAGTTGCCAAAAAATAGTGTTTACTTGTACGAGATTGATGAGAGTAGGGCGCTTCATTTTTATGGCAACCACTCATTTGAACGCCTATTTGATAGCAGCCTGTTAACGCCAGGGCAAATACTCATTACTAAAGCGTCGAGCTTTACCAAACTTCAGCAACAATTTCCAGGATCAACCATTCTGCACAAAAACGCTTATTTTGGGGTGAGTATGCTTACACTGCCATTTTTAAATCCGGAAACAAGAGATAAAGAAGTAACCCCATATATTATTGTAACTTTGGCAAAGTAGACTTACATCAAACGATACTACATCAATGACAGAGATTTTTATAATTCTAGGACTGATACTTATTAATGGGTTCTTTTCTATGGCCGAAATTGCACTTGTTTCTGCGCGAAAGGCAAGGTTAGAGGCTCAGGCAGACAAAGGAGATGTAGATGCAAAACGTGCACTTAAATTAGCCAATCACCCCGACACATTTTTATCTACCATACAAATTGGTATTACACTTGTGGGCGTATTAACCGGTATATATTCGGGTGGCACATTTAAAGAACCGCTTCAAAATTGGCTCACTCAATTTGCAATGATTGCACCTTATGCTCAAACAATTGCAACACTCATCATTGTAATACTCTTAACCTATGTGTCTTTGGTACTAGGTGAACTGGTACCCAAGCGAATTGGATTAAGCAATCCAGAAGGCATTGCAAAATCGGTATCTGTAGTGATGCAATCGGTTACATTTATCATGTATCCATTTATATGGTTACTAAGTGCTTCTTCTCATTTAATCATGCGCATTTTGCGGATGAAGCCCAATGACAATCAGGTAACAGAAGAAGAAATTAAAGCCATTATTAGTGAAGGTACCGAGCAAGGAACGATTGAAGAGGCGGAGCAAGAAATTATTGAAAGGGTATTTCATTTAAGTGATAGAAATATCACATCACTGATGACGCATCGGAGTGATATTTTATGGTTAGAGTCCACAAAAACGGTTGCTCAAGTAAGGGCCAATATGCCACAAAGTTTGCATTCGATGTATCCTGTATGTGAGGGTAGTATTGATCAAATTAAAGGGGTGGTATCACTGAAAGATTTATTTGTTGCTGATGGGGAACAACTGGTACGAGATATTGCTAAAGAAGCAAAGTACGTTCCTGAAAATAACTCTGCTTATCAAGTGTTAGAAAGCTTCAAACAATCAAAAATACACCACTGTTTTATTGTTAATGAATATGGGTCTATAGAAGGTTTGATTACACTAAATGATATACTAGAAGCCATTGTAGGGGATATCCCTCAAGAAGAAGACCATGATTATGAAATCTTGAAAAGAGCCGATGGTACTTATTTAATTGATGCCCAACTTCCGTTTTATGATTTCTTAAGTTATTTTGATAAAACTGAATTTATGTTGCAAGGTGATCAAGAGTTTGATACACTAGCAGGTTTTATTATTCATTCATTGGAGAAAATACCAATTACTGGAGAGACGCTTTCGTGGAAAACATTCACTTTTGAAATTGTTGATATGGATCAGCACCGAATCGATAAAATTCTTGTTACGCTTAGCGAAGAGGATTAATTAGAAAGTAAATTGCGCGGTTCTACTCGGGTAGTCTAACTTGTAGGTTTTTTCTATGCCCTTACTTTTAACATGTATAATATTGACTTGCGTGTTTTCTAAATCGTATAATATATCGCAGTCTATGCCAACGGTATTGGCGCTGTTTATATTTTGTGCTTCAAAATAACACCATGTACTTTCTTTTTGCTGTTCAAAACCAATGATGGTGTATTTGATGGGCGATCCATTTACCAAAACTGTCAAATGTTTGGATATGTATTTTTGAATCTCTTGATTGACGAAATCCCTATTAGCAGGTTGTAAAATATCTATTTTGGTACTGGTATATTTTTGAAGGGTTTTTTCTAAATCTTCATTAAAGATACGAACGCTCATTTCTATACTTCTCTCTTTTGGATTATGGGTAATATCAATAACAGATACAAAAAATGGGTGCAAAATTGCCAGAAGGCTCGTGAGCGTCCAATGAATTAGTATATTTACCATAGTGTCCTGATCTAGACAACAAATGTCTAACTTAAAATTGATTTTTATGCATGAGTTTTTGATGTATATGCAAATAGGATTTAATCATATCGCCAATTTGTCTGGCATGGATCATATTTTATTTGTAGCTGCTTTATGTATCCGTTATCAACTGTCCGATTGGAAAAAATGGTTCATCCTGATTACGGCGTTTACTCTAGGGCATTCGATCACCCTGATTTTAAGCGTTTTCAATTACCTTGATTTCTCAACCAATTGGATTGAGTTTTTAATTCCGGTGACAATACTTATTACATCAATTAGTAATATGTTTGTCAAGAAGTTTAGTTTTGATACCAAATTCCCAGTTATTTACTTTTTTGCCCTATTTTTTGGCCTAATTCACGGGTTAGGATTTAGTTTTTACCTAAAAAGTTTGTTGGGAATCCAGCAAAATATTGCGCCAGCCTTACTAGCCTTTAATTTGGGGCTTGAAATAGGCCAAATTCTAATAGTGATGGCTATTTTAGTTATTTCATTTATATTCGTAACGCTTTTAAAGGCCCCCCGAAGAGATTTTATTTTGATTGCCAGCGGTGGCATCCTTGCACTTTCTCTTCAAATGGCCATTGAGCGGTATTTTCATCTTTAATCAATTATGCTATGAAGCAATTTTTTGCATTTTTAATGTTTGTTGCAGTGAGCACAGTGTCTTTTGCGCAAAACATTCAAAACAACCCTACCTCAAACCACGGAAATAAGTTTGAGCAGTTAGGAACCATTTTATCTACACCTAACGAGTATCGTACAGCGAGTGGTGCACCAGGGCCTAAATATTGGCAACAACGTGCCGACTACAACATCAAGTGTGAGCTAGATGAGGCCAACCTTTTATTAAAGGGAAGTGAAACAATTACGTACTTTAATAATTCTCCAGATGCTTTAACTTATTTGTGGTTACAACTAGACGAAAATGAGCATAGCACTGTAAATAAAGCTGATTTTCAGGACGGTAGTTCTTTACGTCAAGTTTCTCAGTCTTCAATTGCAGCGTTAGAAGATGCAAAAAAAGACAATGGATATGGTCATATAATTTCTAAAATTACAGATGCTACTGGAAAGGCTTTAAAATACACGATCAATCAAACCATGATGCGTGTTGATTTGCCTACAACCTTACAACCAGGTCAAAAGTTTGTATTCAATATCACTTGGTCTTATAAGATTTCTGATCGAATGGTATTTAGAGGTAGAGGTGGTTACGAATTGTTTCCTGAAGATGGTAACAGCGTATTTACCATGGCACAGTGGTTCCCAAGGCTTTGCGTATACTCTGATTTTCAGGGTTGGCAAAATCACCAGTTTACTGGTAGAGGCGAATTTGCTTTAACATTTGGTAATTACAATGTATCTATCACGGCGCCTGCCGACCATGTTATTATGGGTACAGGCGAGTGTCAAAACTATGCACAGGTTTTAACACCTGCGCAGTTGGCACGTTGGAAAACGGCACAAACTGCTAAAGATGTTGTAGAAGTAGTAACATTAGAAGAAGCTAAAAATGCTGAAAAGCAAAAAAGCACTGCTAAAAAAACTTGGGTGTTTAAAGCAGATAATGTGCGTGACTTTGCATGGACTGCAAGCCGTAAGTTTATATGGGATGCTATGCCAACATATGTAGAAGGTAAGAAAGTAATGTGTATGAGTGGTTATCCTAAAGAAGCATATAACTTATGGAGAAAATATTCTACTAAAGTTGTAGCGCATACCATTCGTTCTTATTCTAAATTTTCAATCCCTTATCCATACCCTGTAGCACAAAGTATTGAAGCTTCAAATGGTATGGAATATCCAATGATTTGTTTCAATAATGGCCGTACCAACAAAGATGGTACTTACAGTGAAGCAACAAAACTTGGTATGATTGGTGTTATTATTCATGAAGTAGGTCATAATTTCTTCCCAATGATTGTAAACTCTGATGAGCGTCAGTGGTCTTGGATGGATGAAGGTTTAAATACTTTTGTTGAATATCTAACCGAAGAATTATTTGACAACAAGTATCCTTCTCGTAGAGGACCTGCTTTTGGTATTGTTGATTATATGAAAGCTCCAAAAGATCAGTTAGAGCCGATCATGACCAACAGTGAAAATATCATTCAGTTTGGCCCTAATGCGTATTCTAAGCCAGGTACAGGATTAAATATTTTACGCGAAACTATTATGGGTAGAGAATTGTTTGATTTCTCTTTTAGAGAATATGCTAGACGTTGGGCATTTAAACATCCAACACCTGCCGATTTATTTAGAACCATGGAAGATGCAAGTGCTGTAGATTTAGATTGGTTTTGGAGAGGCTGGTTTTATAGCATCGAGGCTTGTGATATCGCCATTGATTCGGTAGCACATGCTGTATACGATGCGGCTGCACAACCTCGTGGCGGTGGAATGATGGGTGGTAGAAACGGTGGTGGCATGAAAATGGGTCTAGATAAGCCAACCTTAAATAGTTTTGAAGACATTTCTAAAATTAGAAATAGAGAAGACAAGTCAATAATTTTTGCAACAGATGCTGATACTTCATTAAGAGATTTCTACTGGCGTTATGCAAGAGGTATTGAGCCTTATGATTCTGTTACAAAAAATAGCATGCCTTCTTTTGGTGCACCGGAAGCGCTTTCTAACGAAGAAAAAGCTAGCTACAGCAATGTGCATTTATACGAAATCACTTTTACAAATAAAGGTGGACTTGTAATGCCAATCATTGTAGAATTTACCTACAAAGATGGTACTAAAGAAACAGAGCGTATTGGTGCGCAAATTTGGCGTAAAAATGAAAATAAAGTGTCACGTGTGTTTATGACTCGTAAAGAAGTTGCGAGTATTAAACTAGATCCTATGCGTGAAACTGCCGATATCAATGAAACCAATAATTTCTGGGGTAATGTAAGCGCAGAGCCTAGTAAGTTTACTTTGTTCAAGCAACGTACAATGGGTAGAGGCCAGTCATTTGGTTTAAATCCAATGCAAGCTGCTCAAGAAAAGAAAAAATAATAAAAGATCAGTCAATATTAAAGCCACTTGAATTATCTTCAAGTGGCTTTTTTTATTAAACGATGCTTATGAAAAATATTGTATCCATTTTTGTTTGTTTATGTATTGTTGTTGTTTCTAATGCTGCGCGTGTTGATACGATTGTAGTGTATAGCAATGCCATGCAAAAGAATATAAAAGTAGCAGTTGTAATTCCAGACAATGCTACAAAGCAAGCTGGGGTCAAATTTCCTGTTGTTTATTTGTTACATGGATATAGTGGCAATCATGGGAGTTGGTTAAAAGATGCGCCACAGCTGCAGTTCAGAGCAGATCAATACCAAGTTATGCTCGTTTGTCCTGATGGTGGATATGGTAGTTGGTATTATGATAGTCCGATCAATGATTCTATCAAATATGAAACTTTTATTACCAAAGAATTACTTCCTTATATCGATAAAAATTTTCCAACAAGTGCAAATAAAGATCACCGCGCGATAACGGGGCTTAGTATGGGTGGACATGGTGGGCTTTTTTTAGGCATAAGACATTCGGATTTATTTGGAAATGCGGGTAGTGTTTGCGGTGGGGTAGATATACGTCCTTTCCCAAATAGTTGGGATATTAAAAAATCCTTAGGAACGATAATAGAGCATCCGCAAAATTGGATCGATTATTCGGTGGTAACAATTGCAAAAAATCTAAAGCCAGGTCAGCTTCATATCATCTTTGATTGCGGTGTATCAGATTTTTTTATTGATGTGAACCGCTCTTTACATCAATTGCTACTTACTAATAAAATTGATCATGACTATACCGAAAGGCCAGGAGGACACAACAAAGCATATTGGGGTAATAGTATCGATTATCAGTTGCAATACTTTGCAAAAAGCTTTATGTTAGCTATCAAATAAGGGATTATCCGCCGGTTTTACCGTCTACTATCTTTTTGCCTTTATTTTTCTTTTGAAATTCTAGAACTTCTTTTGGGATCACTTTTTTTGTTGCTGTATCTGATTTTAATTTTGTGTTGCTTATGTTTGGCGACCCTCCGCTTGTATCAGTGGTGGTTTCTTTTTTTGCATTTGGGTCTTGCAAAACATCCAGTATCCAGTTTTCGGTTCTTATTCGTTGACCGGTGAAGGGGTCATAAATTTTCCAAGTGCCGTGTTTTAGGGAGGTGCCCGTTGTTTTGACAATCACCTTTTCATACATATTTGGATTGTTGATATCCTGAACGTCAATGGTATCGTAGGGTTTAGAAGGGTCAATGGCTTTCCAGGATTCTTCTCTTTCAATACCCTGAATGGCTAAATAGGTACATAAGCCGTTTTTTAATCCCCATTTATAATTTTCTATAGCTAATGGGTCGCCCATTAAATTAAATCGGCGCCAAGTACCTTCTTTTTTATCATTTACATATACACCTTCTTCTACGTAGCCTCTTTCTCCTCTAATGGGAGGGAACTCTATTTTCCATTTTCCTCTTTTTACACCACTTGACTCCGAACAATTGATGGTATCCCCTTTGGAAGTAAGTTTAAAGGACTTGCACTGAGCCATTATGCTCGTGTAAAATAATAGAGAAAAAAGGGTAAAAAGAAGGCGCATTTTCTTACATTTAATCACTTAAAAATACAAATTATAAGTACCACTATGAGAAAAATACTCAGTTTTTGCCTTTTGCTAACATT
>JACCDP010457158.1_pt1 | contig 26329 bp, 26 predicted proteins | sample 7445841 | NCBI WGS metagenome assembly JACCDP01 (sample SAMN15323441, study PRJNA562643) | freshwater metagenome | isolation source: river surface water | place: USA:Blue River Watershed | collected 2017-08-17 | reverse complement strand
GCAAGGCATGCTGGTGCAAATTCCACTGCATTTGGCGGCCTTGGCCGGTGTGAAAGCCTCGGACTTGCACGAGGCCTTGGCGTCGCATTACGCCCAAACCAACGACCCTGCCGAACCGTGCGTGAGCGTGTTGCCCCCCACCGCTGATTTGAAGCTGGACGCCACGGCGTTGAACGACAGCAACCGCATGGAGTTGCGGGTGTTTGCCAACGAGGCGCATGGGCATGTGGTGCTGATGGCCCGCTTGGACAACCTGGGCAAGGGCGCCAGTGGCGCGGCGGTGCAGAACCTGCGGTTGATGCTGGGCGTTTGAGGCTCGTCAAATCTCGTCTGGGCACAAGAATTCACACTTGAGCCGCCCGCCATGGGCGGCAAGCCGCGTGACTTCAGCGCCACGCAGTAGGACTTTGACCCCCATGATCAATGGGCGACTAGTCTTCCTCGACGCCCGCCACCACCTGCTTGACCACATCGCTGGAAAAACCACGGGTGGCCAAAAAACGGGCTTGCCGATTGCGCGTGGCGGCGTCTGTGGCGACATGGCCGAATTTCTTTTGCCAAATCGCCAAAGCGCGCGCCAGCTCGGAGTCTTTCAAACCAGCCATGGTTTCGGCCACCAACTCGGGTGACACGCCCTTGGCCTGCAACTCTTGACGCAAGCGCATGCCGCCCAATTTGCCAGCGCGGCGATTCACCAAAGTTTCAACCACGCGGGTGTCGTCGACCAAGCCTTTGGCTTCGAGCTGGGCCAAGGCCTGCTCAACTTCCTCGGGGCTGGCGTTTTCGCTGACCAGCTTTTCTTGCAAGGCTTGTCGTGAATATTCACGCTGCGCCAGCAGGCTGACCGCGCGGGCTTTGACCGAGGGTGTTTTGGCGGCGTTGTGGCTGGACTTGTTATCCATGCTGTGGATCTCCGCTATGGAAGCCGGGCTTGCTGCCTCCCGGCCTCGCCCGGCCAGACTTTGGCTGGCCAAGCTGGGGTTGCCCGCCCCGCCTTGGATCACCTTGAACGGCCAGTTGGCGACCGCGCCCCTCACTTGACGGCCTGCAGTTTGGCCTCTTCAACCTCTTGCGGCAGCAAGGGGATGCCCAAGGACTCGCGCACTTTGTTTTCGATTTCGAAGGCCAACTCGGGGTTCTCGCGCAGGAATTCGCGGGAGTTGTCGCGGCCTTGGCCGATTTTTTCGCCTTGGTAGGCGTACCAGGCACCGGACTTGTCGACGATTTTGGCGATGACGCCCATGTCGATGATTTCACCGTGGCGGCTGATGCCCTCGCCAAACAAGATGTCGAACTCGGCGGTTTTGAAGGGTGGCGCGACTTTGTTTTTCACCACCTTGACCTTGGTTTCGTTGCCAATGGCTTCTTCGCCTTTTTTGATGGTGCCGGTGCGGCGGATGTCCAAACGCACCGAGGCATAGAACTTGAGCGCGTTGCCGCCGGTGGTGGTTTCGGGGCTGCCAAACATGACGCCGATCTTCATGCGGATTTGGTTGATGAAGATGACGGTGCAATTGGTTTTCTTGATGTGCGCGGTGAGCTTGCGCAATGCTTGGCTCATGAGGCGGGCTTGCAAGCCGGGCAGGGAGTCGCCCATTTCGCCTTCCAACTCGGCCTTGGGCGTGAGCGCCGCCACCGAGTCGATGACGATCAGGTCGACCGCGCCAGAGCGCACCAGGCTGTCGACGATTTCAAGGGCTTGCTCGCCGGTGTCGGGCTGGCTGATGAGCAGGTCTTGCAGGTTGACGCCCAGCTTTTGCGCGTATTGCACGTCCAGCGCGTGCTCGGCGTCGACGAAAGCGCAGGTGCCGGCCATTTTTTGCATCTCGGCGATGACTTGCAAAGTGAGCGTGGTTTTGCCGGAGGACTCGGGGCCGTAGATTTCAATGACGCGACCACGGGGCAGACCGCCCACGCCCAGCGCCACGTCCAGGCCCAGCGAACCAGTGGACACGACTTGGATGTCCTCGATGGCCTCGCCCTCGCCCAAACGCATGATGGTGCCTTTGCCAAACTGCTTTTCAATTTGGGCCAGCGCGGCTTGCAAGGCTTTGGCTTTCTCGCCTGCGGCGGCGATGCTTTTGACGTTGTCCATGGAAAACTCCTTTTAGGTCAATGGGTTGGGTTGTTCATTGGCACCTGCTTTAAACCACAGGCTGGATGCTTGAACAGTACTTTATCTCAAAATATAAATCTGTAAACCCCTTTTTTGGTCAGTTTGCCTTACCATCTACAGCACCTCACAACGAGGCCGCACCCCTGCAACGCTTCTTCACACACCACCACCCCATGAGCTTCAACCTCCTTCCCTCGGCGCAAGACTGGCGACAAGCCCACCTCGGGCGGCTGCTGGGCCACGCCATGCGCCGCTTTGACGAGCGCGTGCTGCAACTGATGGCGCAGCACATCGAGGTGCCGCTGGCGTTGGCGAATTTGGCCGCGCGTGACAAGGTCAGCGCCGCCCACATCCACATCACCCGGCACTTGCCCTTGGAGGGTGCGCGCTTGAACGACTTGGCAACCATGGCGGCGATGAGCAAACAAGCCATGGGCGACCTGGTGACGCAATGCGAGGCTTGGGGCTTGGTACAGCGCTTGCCCGACGAGCTCGACAGCCGCGCCAAGCGCATCGTCTTCACCGACACCGGCTTGGCATGGCTGCGCGGCTTTGAGCAAGCAGTGGCGCAAGCCGAAGCCGAGTTTGGGCAAGAAGTGGGCGCGGATGTGGCCACCGTCGTCAGCCTGGGGCTGGAGGCTTATGCCAATGGCTATCGTTAACCCTCAATCGCGGAACAAGCGTGCTTGAAAACAGATGGCTCCACCTAGAATGAAATTGCAGCGCCCTGCGCTGAGGGAGAGCGTCTATGCGCATATTGATCGCCGAAGATGACCAGGTGTTGGCCGATGGCCTGCTGCGCACATTGCGTGCCTCGGGTGCCGCTGTGGATCATGTGCCCAATGGCAGCGAGGCCGATGCGGCCCTCATGACCTCGAACGAATTCGACTTGATCATTCTCGATTTGGGTCTGCCCAAAATGCACGGTCTTGAGGTGCTCAAGCGCTTGCGGGCGCGCGGCAGCAGCATGCCGGTGCTGATTCTCACCGCCGCCGACAGCGTGGAAGAGCGCGTCAAAGGCCTGGACTACGGCGCAGACGACTACATGGCCAAACCCTTCAGCCTGCAAGAACTTGAAGCGCGGGTGCGCGCCCTCACACGGCGCGGCATGGGCAGCACCACCGCCACCATCAAACACGGCCCGCTGGTCTACGACCAAGCCGGGCGCATGGCCACCATCGACGGGCGCATGGTCGAACTCTCGGCGCGTGAACTCGGTTTGCTGGAAGTGCTGCTGCAGCGCGTGGGCCGCTTGGTCAGCAAAGACCAGCTGGTGGAGCGCTTGTGCGAATGGGGCGAAGAGGTCAGCAACAACGCGATCGAGGTCTACATCCACCGCTTGCGCAAAAAGATCGAAAAGGGGCCGATCCGCATCGCCACCGTGCGCGGCTTGGGTTATTGCTTGGAAAAAATTGTGCCGCCGCCGGCTTGAGCCCCAAACCTCTGGCCAAGCGCTTGCTTGACCGCTCTCCCCATGACCTTGCGCCTTTTCAATTGACAACCCCGCCATGGTGAAGCTGTTTCAACGCCGCCAAAACTCGCTGTTTGGCGAAATCCTCGACTGGATGCTCACGCCTTTGTTGCTGCTGTGGGCGGTCACCTTTGGCCTGACTTGGCTGGTGGCCGAGGGCATTGCACGGGTGCCGTTTGACCAAGGCTTGGGGCACAACGCCAGGGCTTTGGCACAGTTGGTGCGCAGCGATGAGCGGCAGGTGAGTTTCCAGTTGCCGCAACCCGCGCACAAAATTTTGCACGCCGATGAAACCGACCAGGTTTACTACCAGGTCATGGGCGCACAAGGTGAGTTTTTAAGCGGTGAAGTGGCTCTGCCGCCACCGAACGACGAAGAGAAATTGGTCACCGATGAACTGCACATGCGCGACGACGTCTTCAAAGGCACGCCGATCCGCGTGGCCTACATCTGGGTGCGGGTGCAAGACCCGGCCGCGCGTCCGGTGCTGGTGCAAGTGGCCGAAACCCTGGAGAAGCGCTCGGTGTTGGCGCATGAAATCATCCAAGGTGTGATGTTGCCTTTGTTTGTGATCTTGCCGCTGGCGGTGTTGTTGGTGTGGTTGGCGTTGGCGCGGGGCATCCAACCGCTGAATCAACTGGAAGACCGCATCCGCAAACGCAAACCCGACGACATGAGCCCATTGGATGAAAGCGTGGTGCCCACCGAGGTGTTGCCGCTGGTCTCCTCCATCAATGATTTGCTCACGCGTTTGCAAGACTCCATTGCCACGCAAAAACGTTTTTTGGCCGATGCCGCGCACCAACTCAAAACCCCGCTGGCGGGGTTGCGCATGCAAGCTGATTTGGCGCAGCGCACCGACGCCAACGCCGATGATTTGAAGCAGTCGTTGAAGCAAATTGGCCGCGCCAGCATGCGCGCCACGCACACCGTGAATCAGCTGTTGGCCTTGGCCCGCGCCGAGAGCAGCGGCGCCCCCGTGGCGATGCAAACCTGCGACCTGGCGGCGCTGACCATGGACGTGGTGAAAGACTCCTTGCCGCGCGCCATGGAACGCCACATCGACCTCGGCTTTGAAGGCCCCAACACGGGCCGCGCACTGATGCAAGGCAACCCGACCTTGCTGAAAGAAATGGTGCGCAACCTGATTGACAACGCCATCAATTACACGCCCTCTTCACCAGACAAACCCGGCGTGGTGACCGCACGCGTGAGCGGCGCGGCCAGCACGGGGTGGTTGTTGCAAGTCGAGGACTCGGGACCCGGCATTCCTTTGCATGAGCGCGAGCGTGTGTTCGAGCCGTTTTACCGGGCCTTGGGCACCGAGGCTGATGGCTCGGGTCTGGGCCTGGCCATCGTCCAAGAAATCGCCGAGAAACACCAAGCCAAAATCAGCTTGACCGACACCCACCCAGGACAAGCGCAGCCGGGTGCGTGTTTGGGCATTTTGTTCACCCCTTCCACTTCAACCTAGCGAGATGTCTTCTTGAAAAACAAAATCTTCACCCTGTTGTGCCTGTTGCCTTTGACTGCTGCGGTGCACGCGGCTTGCCCCAGCGATGCCCAAGTGGACGCCTACCTGGCCGATTTCAGCCAACGCCAAATCAGCGCAGGCTTTGGCAATGACATCAGCATGGCCGATGCCGATTGCGCCAAGCACAAACTGGCGGCCAAGTTGCCCAAGTATTTGGGGGATCGCATTGGCTACAAAGCGGGCTTCACCAGCCCCGCGTCGCAAAAAAACTTCGGCATGAGCGGGCCCCAATGGGCCTACATGTTCAACCGCAACATGGTCGACATCATTGCGGTCATCCCCGCCAAATTCGGTGCCCGCCCCACCTTCGAGGCCGACATGCTGGTTGAGGTGAAGGACCCGCGCTTGGCCGAGGCCACCACCCCCTTGGAGGCCTTGGCCTGCCTGGAGTCGGTCATTCCATTCTTGGAGCTGCCTGACTTGATGATGGAGGGCAAGTTCTCAGGCAACGCCTTGCTGGCCGCCAATCTGGGCTTTCGCGGTGGCGTGCTGGGCGCCGAGGTGCCGGTGCAAAACACCCAGGCGTTTGCCGATGCCTTGGCCAACATGACCGTGGTGATGAGCGACCGCGGTCCGCAAGCCAAGGAATTTGGCCGCGCCAAAGGCAGCGATCTGCTTGGTCACCCTTTGAATGCAGCGATGTGGTTGGCGCAGGCGCTGAAAAAGGATGGCATCACACTCAAGAAAGGCGATCTGCTGAGCTTGGGTGGTTTTTTACCGCCGGTGCCCAGTCAATCCGGCATGAACATCCAGCTGCAATACCTGGGCTTGCCAGGCGACCCGGCGGTGAGCGTCGAGTTCAACTAGAGGGTGCTGGCGCTGTTGGCGCCAAACACGACCACGTGATCGGCTTGCAAGCGGATGCCGATCCACTCACCCACATGGTGGTCATGGTGGCTGGGCACATGCGCCATCAGCACCTGTCCGCTGGCCAAGCGCAGGGTGTATAAAAACTCCGAGCCGCGAAACGCCTTGCGCAAAATCTCGGCCTTCACCGGCGCGTCATCGTCGTGCACGATGTCATCGGCACGCAGCAACACCTCGCAAGCGCCGTCATCGGGCAAGGGCTGAACGGGCAGGTCCTGGGCCACATCTTGCAGGTCGCCCAAGGGGGTGTGCAACACCTGGTGGGCGCCTTGGCCGCGCGCCTGAGCCGGGGCAAACACGCCGTGGCCAATGAACTCGGCGACAAAGCGGGTGGTCGGTCGGTGGTAGAGCTGGTAGGCGTCATCCCATTGCAGCAGTTGGCCCTGGTTCATGACGCCGATGACATCGCCCAAGGCAAAGGCTTCCATTTGATCGTGGGTCACAAACAAAGCGGTGATTTGCGCTTGCTGCAAGATGTCGCGCAACTCGTGCGCCAAGCGTTCGCGCAAATCCACATCCAAATTGGAAAACGGCTCGTCCAGCAACAGCAGGTGCGGCTCGGGGGCCAGCGCTCGCGCCAGCGCCACGCGTTGTTGTTGTCCGCCCGAAAGTTGGTGCGCATAACGCTTGGCCGAGGCCTCCAGACCCACCAAAGCCAACATGGCTTGGACCCGCGCTTGGCGCTTGTCTGCAGGCCAATGGGCCAAACCAAAGCCAATGTTTTGGGCCACGTTCAAATGCGGAAACAAGGCGTAATCTTGAAACACCATGCCGATGCGGCGCTGCTCGGGTGGCACATGAGATGCCGCGCTGCTGATGAGTTGGCCGGCCATGGCAATGCGCCCTTGGCTGATCGGCTCCAAACCCGCCACCGCGCGCAGCAAGGTGGTTTTGCCGCAGCCTGAAGGGCCAATCAAGACCCCCATTTGACCGGCGGCCAAGCCCAAACTCACCCGGTCCACGGCAGCTTGCGCCCGGCCTGGGTAGTGCACTTGCAAATCTTGAACCTCGAGGAACATGGCGGTCATTGTAGGCAGGGGTCTTGGCAAGTGGGGCCCTTGCCTACAATCCCAATTGCCTTTCAAAGGGTGCTGTACGCAGCACAACACATGCGCCTGGGGTCTTTTTTTCGTTCACTGCTGATGCTGTTGCTGGCTTTGCCGGTGCTGCTGGTGCTGGCTGCCTGGTTGCAGTGGGACAGCGCGTCTGCGCAGGTTTGGCAAGCCCTGTCCGAGACCGTCTTGCCCGATTACCTGTGGAGCAGCTTGGTGCTGTGCGCCTGGGTCAGCGTGGGCGTGGTCAGCATGGGCAGCGTGAGCGCTGCGGCTGTCACTTTGTTTGAATTTCGTGGCAGACAAACCCTGACTTGGGCTTTGCTGTTGCCCTTGGCCATGCCGGCCTACGTGGTGGCTTACGCCTACACCGATTTTTTGCAATTCAGTGGGCCGCTTCAGCAAAGCCTTCGCCTGAGCTTTGGCTGGCAGGGTGCCCTGTGGCCCGATGTGCGCAGTTTGGGCGGCGCAGCCTTGGTGCTGAGTGTCAGTTTGTACCCCTATGTGTATTTGCTCACCCGCACCGCTTTGGCAGAACGCGCGCCGCAGTTGATGGAGGCCGCACGTTTGCTGGGCGCGGGCTTGCCGCGGCGCATCGCGCAGGTGGCCCTGCCTTTGGCGCGTCCCGCCATCGCCGCAGGTTTGGCCTTGGCGCTGATGGAAACCTTGGCCGATTTCGGTGTCAGCAGCTACTTTGGCGTGCAAACTTTCAGCGCGGGAATTTACAAAGCCTGGCTGGTGATGGACAACCGCTGGGCGGCGGCGCAACTGGCCAGCGTCTTGCTGGTGTTGGTGGCGGCCGTGCTGTGGCTGGAGCAGCGGGCCCAACGCCGTTTGCGCTTTGCCTCCAGCCGCAGTGCCTCGCGCAGCGGCGAGTCGCAGCCCCTGCGGCTGCACGGCTGGCCGGCGGCGTTGGCGTTGTTGCTGTGCTTGATGCCGGTGCTGTTGGGTTTTGTGCTGCCGATGTTGATCATGTTGCATGCGCTGTGGCACAGCAGCCAAAGCCTTGCCTTGCCTTGGCAAGCTTTCTTTGGTTGGACCTGGAACAGCTTGCGACTTGGTGCCTTGACCGCCGTGTTGGCGGTGACCGCGGCCTTGTTGCTGGCCCACAGCGTGCGGGTGCAGCCCAGCGCTTGGCGTCGCTGGCAAGTGCAGTTGGTCGGCTTGGGTTACGCCGTCCCCGGCGTGGTGATCGTCGTCGGTTTGCTGTGGCCCGTGGCCTGGCTGCAAGCGCAGTGGCCGCAAAGCCAAGTGGGGTACTGGCTCACCGCCACCAGCTTGGGGCTGGTCTGGGCCTACCTGGTGCGCTTCATTGCCGTGGCCTTGCAAAGCGTGCAATCCGGCTACAGCCGCATTGCCAGCAGCGCTGACGAAACCGCGCGCTTGCTGGGCTGCTCGGGCTGGGCTTTGTTTCAACGGGTGCACTGGCCCTTGCTGAAACCCGCCAGCGCAGCCGCTTTGTTGCTGGTTTGGGTCGATGTGATGAAAGAGCTGCCCGCCACCTTGGTGCTGCGCCCGTTCAACACCGACACGCTGGCGGTCATGGCCTACCAATTGGCGCGGGACGAGCGCTTGGGCGAAGCGGCCCTGCCATCGCTGGCCTTGGTCTTGGTCGGCTTGCTGCCCGTGTTGTTGCTCAGCCGGACCCTGCAAAAACCAGCCTGAAGGCAAGGTGTTTGATCCATGTCAAATGCGAATAATTCGTATTTGGGGTAGGATCTGAGACTTCTTTGGAAGCTTCAGGCCATGAAAACCCCTCTTTTTCGCTCTTTTTACCGCCACGTGGCCGCCTGCCTTTGGGTGACTGGCGCCAGCTTCGGGCCAACCGCGCAAGCCGAAGAGCCGGTGCTGAACCTGTATTCGGCTCGCCACTACGCCACCGACCAGGCCTTGTATGACAACTTCACCAAGGCCACGGGCATCCGCATCAACCGGGTGGACGCGGATGATGCCGGCATCTTGGCGCGGCTCAAAGCCGAAGGCAGCGCCTCCCCGGCCGATGTGGTCTTGTTGGTGGATGCGGCCCGCTTGTGGAAGGGTGAAGTCGATCAACTGTTTGCGCCCGTGAAATCTGCCGTGTTGGAGAAAGCCATCCCACCCCAGTGGCGCGCCCAACAGCGGCCCGAAGGCAGCATGTGGTTTGGATTGTCCACGCGGGCCCGCGTGATCGTGTATGACAAGCACAAGCTGAGCCGCAGCGATGTCGATACCTATGAAAAATTGGCCGATCCACGCTTGGCCGGTCGCTTGTGCGTGCGCTCAGGCTCACACCCCTACAACCTGTCCTTGTTCGGCGCGATGATGGAACACTTGGGGCCAGCGGCCACCGAATCCTGGCTCAAAGGCTTGGTCGCCAACATGGCCCGCAGCCCCAAGGGCGGCGACACCGATCAGATCAAAGGCGTGGCCAGCGGTGAATGTGGCGTGGCCTTGGCCAACTCCTATTACTTGGCGCGGATTCTGCGCAGCAACACGCCCGAAGACAAAGCCATCGCTGAACGCATCGGCGTGGTGTTTCCCAACCAAGCCACCACGGGCACCCACATGAACATCGCGGGTGGTGCTGTGGCGCGCCATGCCAAGCACCCTGACAACGCGCTGAAATTTTTGAATTACCTGGTGAGCGCCCAAGCGCAAACTTATTTCGCCGACGGCAACAACGAGTGGCCGGTGGTCAAGGGTTTGACATTGAACAACCCGGCCTTGCAAGCCATCGGCGGGGACAAGTTCAAAACCGAGCAACTGCCCAGCAGTGTGGTCGGCATGAACCAAGTCAAGGTGCAACAAATGCTGGACCGGGTGGGTTTTCGATGAACCTGAACGACACCCCTTTGGCCAGCACTTGGCGCGTCACCCGCGTGCACGGTGACAGCCCGCATGAGGAGCGCGCGCGGCAATTGGAAGAAATTGGCTTTTTGCCCGGCGAGCAGGTGTCGGTGATGACCCGCGCCTTGCCGGGCGGCGACCCTTTGGTGGTGCGGGTGGGCTTGTCCACGTTTGCACTGCGGGCCGCAGAAGCGGCCTGCATCGAGGTTCACGCAGCCAAGCAAGATGCTTGAACACACCATCCACCTGCACCCCAGCGGCAGCTTGGTGGCCCTGGTGGGCAACCCCAATTGCGGCAAAACCGCCTTGTTCAACCTGCTGACCGGCAGCCGTCAAAAGGTGGCCAATTACGCCGGCGTCACCGTTGAACGCAAAGAAGGCCGCCTGGACACAGGCGACGGCAAAACGCTGCGTGTCCTTGACCTGCCCGGCACCTACAGCCTCTACCCGCGTTCGCAAGACGAACGCATCACCTGCGATGTGTTGATGGGACGCGCCATCGGCGAGAAACGCCCCGATGTCTTGGTCTGTGTGGTGGACGCCACCAATTTGCGCCGTGGCCTGCGCCTGGTGTTGGCGGTCAAACGCTTGGGACTGCCCTGTGTGGTGGCGCTCAACATGACCGACATGGCGGCACAACGCGGCTTGCACATTGACACCGCCACACTCTCTGCTGCGCTGGGCTTGCCCGTGGTCAGCACCGTGGCCGTGGCATCGCTCGGCGACGCGGCGCTGCGCGAATGGCTAGGCACCGCTTCATGGCGCAACGGCGGGTCCTTGCAGGCCGCAGAAGCCGTGTCGATTGAAGAAGACCACCGGGTGGTGCAAGACATCTTGCGTGGTTTGCACCTTGACCAGTTGCTGCCCGACGCGGTGAGTGACCGCCTCGACCGGGTGTTTTTGCACCCGTTGTGGGGGCCACTGATTCTGAGCGTGTTGCTGTTCTTGATCTTCCAAGCCGTTTTCAGTTGGGCGGCGGTGCCGATGGACGCCATCAAAAGCGCCACCGCCTGGACAGCAGAAGAGGTGATGATCTTGCTGCCCGACACCTGGTGGCGCAGCCTCATCACCGATGGTTTGATTGCTGGCTTGGGCGGCGTCATCATTTTCTTGCCGCAGATCTTGATTTTGTTTTTCTTCATCCTGCTGCTGGAGGAGTCGGGCTATTTGCCGCGCGCTGCTTTTTTGCTCGACCGCATCATGGGCTCGGTGGGGTTGTCGGGGCGCTCGTTCATTCCGCTGCTCTCCAGTTTTGCCTGCGCCATCCCCGGCATCATGGCGACCCGCACCATCGCCAATCCGCGCGACCGCATGGTCACCATCTTGATCGCGCCACTCATGACCTGCTCGGCCCGCTTGCCGGTTTACGCCTTGCTCATTGGCGCGTTCATTCCGCAGCGCCAAGTGGCGGGCATGGCATTGCAAGGCTTGGTGTTGTTTGTCTTGTATGTGGCGGGCATTGCTGGCGCCATGTTGGTGGCTTGGGTGCTGAAACGCCTCACATCAAGCGGGGGTATGAGTCGCCCGCTGATGATGGAGTTGCCCACCTACCACCTGCCCACCCTGCGCAACCTCGCCATTGGTTTGTGGCAACGCGTGAACATTTTCATGCGCCGCGTTGGCGGCATCATCTTGGTGCTGACCTTGGTGCTGTGGTTCTTGGCCAGTTTTCCTGGCGCGCCCGAGGGTGCCACGCGCCCCGCCATCGAGTATTCCTACGCCGGTTGGTTGGGCCAAGGCTTGCAACAGGTGTTCGAGCCGATTGGCTTCAACTGGCAAATCAGCATCGCCTTGGTGCCCGGCATGGCCGCGCGTGAAGTGGCGGTGAGCGCCTTGGGCACGGTCTACGCACTGGCCGCGAGTGGCGACAACACAGCCGACATGCTCACCCCCCTCTTGGCGCAGCAATGGAGTCTGGCCACCGCCTTGTCGTTGCTGGCTTGGTTTGTGTTTGCGCCGCAATGCCTGTCCACCTTGGCCGCCATCAAACGCGAAACTGGTGGTTGGACGATGCCCCTCCTCACCGCCGGCTATTTGTTTGCCTTGGCCTACTTGGCCTCGTTCATCACCTACCGCGTGGCGCTGATGTGGGGCTGGGGCTGATGCTCAGCCTGTGAACGGGCAACAGCGGCCTGGCTCAAGGCTTGTTCGGGTTGGGCAACAACTGCAGGGCTTCGGGGCGCACCTGGTTTTCCAAGCGTTGCGGTTCCCGCGGGTCGGTCGGGCCCCAACCAAAGCGTTGCAAATACCCGCCTGACCACGCCCAAAACCACAGATTGAGCAACAGCAAGACCCAAAAGAGCCGAAAGCCCCATGGCTTCATGCCCAGGCTCCCAGGCGCACACTGACCTCGTCGCTGGAAACCGCCATGCGACCCTGTGCAGTTTCGATCTGCAAAACACCTTGCGCATCGACACCAGCGCCCACACCTTCTAAGCCGTTGGACAAGACCAGCGCTTGGCCTTGCAACACATCGCGCTGGGCATACGCGGCTTGCAGCGGCGCAAAACCCTCGCGGGCAAAGCGTTGCACGCTGACCACCAAGGGCAGCAGCAAAGCCTGCAAAACACTGTCGGTGCTGGCATCGGCTTGCACCTCGGCCCAGCCCACGGCGGGCATGCGCAAGTCGGCCGCCTGCGGCGCGTGGATGTTGATGCCCACACCGATCACCACGTAGCGCGAGGCTTGCACCGCACCTGCCAAGACAGCGGTTTCAATCAAGATGCCGCCGAGCTTGCGGGCCTGCGCCAGCGGCCCCAACCACAGGTCGTTGGGCCATTTCAAGCCCAGCCCCACGTGCTGCTGCGGGTCCAAGCTGTTGGCGATGCTCAAGCCCACGGCCAAGGACAAACCGGACCAACTGAGGGGGCTCATCTCCAAACCCAAAGAGAACATCAAGGCGTCGCCAGGGCGGTCATGCCATTGGCGACCCAAGCGGCCGCGACCAGCGGTTTGGTGCTGGGCCACCAACAAGGTCGGGCGGGTGTCGCCGGCGCGGGCGCGTTGCATCAACTCGCTGTTGGTCGAGGCAATTTCAGTGCGCTTCTCGATCAACCACTCGGGCGGCAACAAGCTCAGTCCTTGGGTGAGAGCAGGGTGCCACGACACATGGGTGCACCGCAACGGCAGGGGTAATCGGCCAACAAAGACGGCGTGTAGGGCTCGTCGATGACCAAGCCGTAGTCGTAATTCAACTCTTCGCCGGCCTTCAATTTGCGCAAGGTGCGGATGAAAATGCGCCCGCCCGCTTCGTCTGCCTCACAATTGGGCTCGCAGGAGTGATTGATCCAACGGGCGTCGTTGCCACCGTGCAGCGCGTCAATCACATGTTTTTTGTCGATGTGGAAATAAAACGTGTGGAACGGGTCGTTGGGGTCGTGCGGGTGGCGCTTGAGGGCTTTTTTCCAGCTGATGACCTCGCCAAGGTATTCGATGATGATCTCGCCTTTGGCGATGGGCACCAGGGCAAACACCCCTTTGCCATGCACGCCTGAGCGCCGTACTTCAATGCGTTTGCCATGGGCAGGCGCGGGGATGGTGGAGGTCAAGTTGAAAACTCTGGTAAGTTGAATACGTACATGTGCGCGCGTGCGCGCGAGACGACGGATTGTAGACAAGGAATATTCGCATGAGTAAAACGCTGGTCATCGCCGAGAAGCCCTCCGTGGCGCAAGACATCGTTCGCGCTTTGACGCCGACGGCGGGCAAGTTTGAAAAGCACGACGATCATTTCGAGAGCGACACCTTTGTCGTCACCAGTGCCGTGGGTCACTTGGTGGAAATTCAAGCACCGGAAGAATTTGACGTCAAGCGTGGCAAGTGGAGCTTTGCGCATCTGCCGGTCATCCCGCCCTACTTCGACTTGAAGCCTGTCGAGAAAACCAAATCGCGCTTGGCCGCGGTGGTCAAGCAAGCCAAGCGCAAGGACGTGAGTGCCATCATCAACGCCTGTGACGCGGGTCGCGAAGGCGAGCTCATCTTCCGCCTGATCGAGCAATACGCCGGTGGCAAAAAACCCTTGGACAAGCCTGTCAAGCGTCTGTGGCTGCAGTCCATGACGCCGCAAGCCATCCGCGACGGCTTTGACAGCCTGCGCACCGCCTCGCAAATGCAGGGCTTGGCCGACGCCGCCCGCAGCCGCTCCGAGGCCGATTGGTTGGTCGGTATCAATGGCACCCGCGCCTTCACCGCCTTCAATTCACGCGATGGTGGTTTTTTCTTGACCACCGTCGGTCGGGTGCAAACACCCACCTTGAGCGTGGTGGTCGAGCGCGAAGAGCTGATCCGCAAATTCGTGAGCCGCGACTTTTGGGAAATCCACGCGGGTTTTGCAGCCACCGCTGGTGCCTACAGCGGCAAGTGGTTCAACCCTGCGCACAAGGCCAACGCAGACGACAAAGAGATCAAGGAAGACCGCGTGTGGTCGCTGAGCGAAGCGCAAGCCATTGCGCAAGCGGTGCACAACCAAATCGCCACGGTCACTGAAGAAAGCAAGCCCAGCAGCAAAGGCAGCCCCGGCTTGTTTGACCTGACCACCTTGCAGCGCGAGGCCAATGGCCGCTTTGGCTTTTCGGCCAAAACCACGCTGTCCTTGGCGCAAAGCCTGTACGAGCGCCACAAGGCCCTGACCTACCCGCGTACCGATTCCAAGCACCTGCCCGAAGACTATTTGCCCACCGTGAAAGAGACCATGCAAATGCTGGCCAACAGTGGCATGGGCCACCTGGCACCGTTTGCCAAAACCGCCATCGCACAGGGCTACATCAAGCCGAGCAAAAAGGTGTTTGACAACGCCAAGGTCAGCGATCACTTTGCCATCATCCCCACGCTGGAAGCGCCCAGTGGTTTGTCGGATGCCGAGCAAAAACTCTACGACTTCGTGGTGCGCCGCTTCATCGCTGTGTTCTATCCACCTGCGCAGTTCATGGACACCACCCGCATCAGCCAAGTGGCCGTGGCCGGCAAAACCCACCACTTCAAAACCACCGGCCGCGTGCTGGTCGAGCCCGGTTGGCAAGCCATTTACGGCAAAGAAGTGGACGAAGAAGAAGACAAAGAGTCCGGCAAGATTTTGGTCAAGCTCAATGCGGGCGAACAACCCAAAGTGAGCGAGGCCGAGCCCAAGGGCTTGAAAACCCGCCCACCTGCGCGCTACACCGAAGCCACCTTGTTGGGGGCCATGGAGAGTGCGGGCAAGCAGGTGGAAGACGACGAGCTGCGCGAAGCCATGCAAGAAAAGGGCTTGGGCACACCCGCCACACGCTCGTCCATCATTGAAGGTTTGCTCAACGAGAAATACATGTTGCGCGATGGCCGCGAATTGATACCCACGGCCAAAGCGTTTCAGCTGATGACGCTGCTGCGGGGTTTGGGCGTGGAAGAACTCTCACGCGCCGACTTGACCGGCGACTGGGAATTCAAGCTCTCGCAAATGGAAAAAGGCCAGCTCTCGCGCGAGGCCTTCATGCAAGACATCGCCGAGATGACCGGGCGCATGGTGAAAAAAGCCAAGGAATACGACCGCGACACCATCCCCGGCGACTACGCCACGCTCACCACCCCCTGCCCCACTTGCGCCGGCGTGGTGAAAGAAAACTACCGCCGCTACACCTGCATCGGCTTGCCCGGTGCTGTTGCCAAGACCAATGCCGATGGCGAGATTGAAGGCCCGGGCTGCGGCTTCTCGTTTGGCAAAACACCGGCTGGTCGCACCTTTGAGCCCGCCGAGGTGGAACAGTTTTTACGCGACAAAAAAATCGGCCCACTGGACGGCTTTCGCTCCAAAGCCGGCTGGCCGTTCACCGCCGAGATGGCTTTGAAATACAACGAGGAAGAAAAAAACTGGAAGCTGGAGTTTGATTTCGGCGATGACAAAAACGCCGAGAGTGGCGAGATCGTGGAGTTTGGCGACGCTGAAAACTTAGGCGCTTGCCCCAAGTGTGGCAGTGCAGTGCACGAGCACGGCGCCAACTACGTGTGCAGCAAAGCCGTGCCCACCAACGTCCAGCCCACGCCCAGCTGCGACTTCAAAACCGGCCGCGTGATCTTGCAACAAGTGATCGAGCACGACCAGGTGAAGAAGTTGCTTGCCGAGGGCAAAACCGATTTGCTGGAAAAGTTCGTCTCCAACAAAACACGCCGCGCCTTCAAGGCCTACCTCACCTACGACGCCGAAGCCGGCAAGGTGAGCTTTGCGTTTGAGCCCAGCAAATACCCGAAAAAGGGCGGCGCACCCACCACCCGCGCCTTGGCTAAAGCCGCTGGCAAAACCATGCCCGGCAAAAAGACACCTGCAGCCAAAAAAGCCGCCAAGCCTGCCAAAGAAGCCAAGCCCAAAGCCCCGCGCAAAGCCGCTGCGGGCAAAGCGCCCAGCGCCGCATTGGCCGCCGTCATTGGCACAGAAGCTGTGGCCCGCACCGAGGTGATGAAAAAGCTCTGGGACTACATCAAGGCGCAGGGTCTGCAAGACCCGAAAGACAAACGCACCATCCACGCCGACGCCAAGCTCAAAGCGGTGTTTGGCAAGGATTCGGTGGGGATGTTTGAGATTGCGGGCTTGATTGGGCCGCATTTGAGTTGATGCCCTGCACAGCAGCGCGTGCTGCTGTCGTGAAGTAGCTTGTAGTGAGAAACACGCCCTTTTTCACACCTTTGATCACCAACGGTCCGATGAAATCTCGAATAGGGCCTACTCCCACTGGATCTTGCCAACGCTTGGCTTGCAGGTAAATCGTGTCTAGCCCTAATGGGTCTTCATTAATGATGCCGTCAATTCCATTGTCTGCACTTTGTTGAGTTACCTGGCCTGCGTTAGCGCGTTTTCCGCCATAGCCCATAGCCACCAACAATTGAGCAACCAAATGCTCGAAGAACTGAGGTGGTGCTGCCAAGTGCATGGCAGCGATAAGAATTGACGAGCGGGAGGGTGGTTTCTTCATACGTTAAAAATCAATCAATTTCCAACAAAGCCCTGTCCCGCTCCAACTCCGCTTGCAACTCCGCCTCGGTGGGCATGACCGCTTGGTATTTGCTGGCAAACAGTTGGGCTTTATCGGCCAGCAGCGAGTACTTGGCGACAGCTGCATTGCGCTCTGAGCAAAGAATCAGCCCCAGCGTCGGGTTGTCGCCCTCTTGGCGGTGCTGTTCATCAAACACCCGCACATACATGTCCATTTGCCCCACGTCTTGGTGCGCCAGTTTGCCTACCTTCAAGTCCACCAGCACAAAGCACTTGAGCAGGTAGTTGTAAAAAACCAAGTCGATGAAGCAGTCTTCGCCTTCCACCCGCAAATGCTTTTGCCGCGCCACAAACGCAAAGCCTTTCCCAAGCTCCAGCAAAAATGTTTGCAACTGATCCAGCAGGCCTTGCTCCAGATCTTTTTCATACAGGGCTGGCACGGCAGGTACGCCCAAGAACTCCAGCACATAAGGGTCGCGAATGAAGTCGCGCGGGTCGGGCGCGGCGTCTTTGGCGATGTGGTGTGCGGCTTCGTCTTTCAACTGCGCTTTGGCTTGGTCTTGCGTGCTGAGGAGGCGCTCGTAATACAGGGTGGAGATTTGCCGATCCAGCGCCCGCACGCTCCAGCCTTGCTCGACAGCTTCTTTAGCGTACCAGTCGCGGGCTTGGCGGTTGTCGATGCGGATGAGGCTTCGATAGTGCGTCCACGTCAATTCAAGACGCAGTGCGTCGCGAATTGGGAAATACTGAAAAAACTGACGCATATTGCGCAGGTTGCTTACATCAAACCCTGCACCAAACTCCTCGCTCAAGCGCTTGGCCAGCTCCGGCAACACCTGCTTGCCATAGGCCGCACGCTTTTGCCCGCCTTGCTCATCTTCCACAATCATGCGACCAATGTGCCAATAGGTTTGCACCATGGCGGTGTTGACAGTCTGGCGCACCTGGACGCGGGCAGCCAACAGCAAGGCGCGGATGGCTTGGTGCAGGTCAGCATGATTTAACAGCGCATCATCTGTGGCGTTTGTAGATTTGGTGTTTTTTCCAACCATCTCAACACCTTTCCACGAGGTTCAAAAAAAGCATTGGGGAAAATCAAAACAGTCTTGCATATTAGTTATTAGAGTTTATTTATGATTGATTTTTTAATTTTTTAATAGCATTTTTTGCCGCCAGTTCAACAAACCAATCCAGCGGTCGCGACATCTCGTCAACCATGTCCCTCCCTTGAAAGCCACACGGCCTGGGGGCCTTTTTGTGAGCGAAAGAGCAGCAAAAAGGGCCCCTATGGCGGGTGGCTTTTGCGTGACTTCACATGGGACTTTTGCGCGACTTCACAAGGGACTTTTGCGTGACCGCAAGAGCAGCTTCAGCGTGACGTCAAGGGCGTCTTGAGCGTGACTTCAAGAACTACCAGCCCGCACCTTGAAACAAGAAGCCCTGCAAAACCCATCCGCATACAATCCGCGGTTGCCTTCAAAGGAGAATTTTCGTGTTCATGTCTTCAGCCATTGCCCAAACCGCACCCGCCGCCGCACCCGCCAACGACTTGTCGTCATCCCTCATGAGCATGTTGCCCTTGGTGTTGATGTTCGTGGTGCTGTATTTCGTCATGATTCGCCCGCAAATGAAGCGTCAAAAAGAGCTCAAAGCCATGCTCGACGCGTTGGCCAAAGGCGATGAAGTGGTCACCACCGGCGGCATGCTGGGCAAGATTTCTCAGCTCGGCGACCATCAAATTGGCCTGGACGTGGGCAATGGTGTCACCGTGCAATTGCAGCGCGCAGCGGTTGTGCAAGTGCTGCCCAAGGGCTCGATCAAGTAAACCCCATGAACCGCTATTCACTCTGGAAATACGTGGTGCTGGTCACCGCGGTGTTGCTGGGCAGTTTGTACACACTGCCCAATTTTTTTGGTGAGGCGCCTGCCGTGCAGGTCTCGCCTGCACGCTCGAGCATCAAGCTGGACTTGGCCACGCAAGCCAAGGTGGAAGAAGCCTTGAAAGCCGACAGCCTCACGCCATCGGTCATCAGCTTGGAGGCCAACTCTTTGAAGCTGCGCTTTGAAAACACCGATGAGCAGCTCAAGGCCAAAGACACGGTGCAACGCAGCTTGAACAAAGACCTTGCCAACCCCGACTACGTGGTGGCACTCAACCTGATTCCACGCACACCCCATTGGCTGGCCAGCTTGAAAGCCGCACCCATGTACCTCGGTTTGGACTTGCGCGGCGGTGTGCACTTCATGTTGCAAGTCGATATGCAAGCCGCTTTGACGAAACGGGCTGAAGCCTTGGCGGGCGATTTGCGCAGCGCCTTGCGCGAAAAAACCATCCGCCACAACGGCATTGCACGTGAGCAACAAAGCCTGAGCGTTGGCTTTGCCGATCAAGCCGCTGCCAATGCCGCTGTCGCTTTGATGCAAGACCAGTTCCCCGATTTGCTGGCCACCGTCACACCCGTGAACAATGCTTTCCAACTCAACGCTGTGTTGAAGCCCGAAGCAGCCAAGCGGGTGCAAGAGCAAGCTTTGAAACAAAACATCACCACGCTGCACAACCGGATCAACGAACTTGGTGTGGCCGAGCCGGTCATTCAACAACAAGGCCTGGACCGCATCGTGGTGCAGCTGCCTGGTGTGCAAGACACGGCCAAAGCCAAAGACATTTTGGGTCGCACGGCCACGCTTGAAATCCGCATGGTCGAAGACAGCAGTGAGGCGCGGTTGGCCGAGGTTGGCAGTGGCATGGTGCCGTTTGGCACCGAGAAATACCTGGACCGCAATGGCCAAGGGGTGGTGGTGAAAAAGCAAGTGCTGCTCACGGGTGAAAACCTGACCGATGCGCAACCCGGCTTTGACAACCAAACCCAAGAAGCCGCGGTGCACCTGACCTTGGACGCCAAAGGCGCACGCATCTTCAAAGACGTCACGCGTGAAAACGTGGGCAAGCGCATGGCCATTTTGTTGTTTGAAAAAGGCAAGGGCGAAGTGGTCACCGCACCTGTGATCCGCACCGAGATTGGCGGCGGTCGGGTGCAAATCTCCGGTCAGATGACCACCACCGAAGCGGCTGACACTGCGTTGTTGTTGCGGGCTGGCTCCTTGGCCGCGCCGATGGACATCATCGAAGAGCGCACCATTGGCCCCAGCCTCGGCGCTGAAAACATCGCCAAAGGGTTTGACTCGGTCACCTGGGGCTTTGTCGCTGTCACCGTCTTCATGTGCCTTTATTACGCCTTGTTTGGCGTCATCTCCAGCATTGCATTGGCGGTGAACTTGCTGTTGCTGGTGGCCGTGCTCTCCATGTTGCAAGCCACACTCACCCTGCCGGGCATGGCGGCGATGGCACTGGTGCTGGGCATGGCGATTGACGCCAACGTGCTGATCAACGAGCGGGTGCGCGAAGAATTGCGCAACGGCGCTGCGCCACAAACCGCGATCCACACCGGCTACGACCGCGCTTGGTCCACCATCCTCGACTCCAACGTCACCACCCTGATTGCCGGCTTGGCCTTGTTGGCCTTTGGTTCGGGGCCGGTGCGTGGTTTTGCGGTGGTGCATTGCTTGGGCATCCTTACCAGCATGTTCTCGGCGGTGTTTTTCTCGCGCGGCTTGGTCAACCTTTGGTATGGCCGCCAAAAACGTTTGCAATCTGTGTCCATCGGCACCGTGTGGCGCCCTGATGCGTCCACCCGCGATGTGATCGCCAAAGCCAAAGCCGACTGAAAGCAGACCATGGAATTTTTCAAAATCCGCAACGACATTCCGTTCATGCGCCACGCCTTGTGGTTCAACGCTGTCTCGTTCATCACATTTTTAGCGGCGGTGTTTTTCCTCTTCAGCCGAGGCTTGCATTTGTCGGTGGAGTTCACCGGTGGCACCTTGATGGAGGTGAGCTTTGCCCAAGCGGTCGAGCTCGACCCGATGCGTGAACGCATTGCCAAGTTGGGCATCAACGATGTGCAGGTGCAAAACTTTGGCTCGGCGCGTGATGTGCTCATCCGCATGCCGGCCTTGAAGGGCAGCACCGCCACCGAGCAAAGCAACAAGGTGATGACCGCCTTGAAAGAAGCCGACCCCAGCGCTGAACTCAAGCGCACGGAGTTTGTGGGGCCGCAAGTGGGTGACGAACTCGCCATCGATGGTTTGAAGGCCCTGGCCTTTGTGGTGGTGGGCATCATGATTTACTTGGCCATCCGTTTCGAGTGGAAATACGCGGTGGCCGGCATCATCGCCAACTTGCACGACGTGGTCATCATCCTGGGCTTCTTTGCCTTTTTCCAGTGGGAGTTCTCACTCCCTGTGTTGGCCGCGGTGTTGGCGGTGCTCGGGTATTCGGTGAACGAATCGGTCGTCATTTTCGACCGGGTGCGCGAGAACTTTCGCCGCTATCGCAAGATGAACACGGTCGAGATCATCGACAACGCGATCACCTCCACCATCAGCCGCACCATCATCACCCATGGCTCGACCCAACTCATGGTGCTGTCGATGCTGGTGTTTGGCGGGGCCACGCTGCACTACTTCGCCATGGCACTGACCATTGGCATTTTGTTTGGCATTTACTCCTCGGTGTTTGTGGCCGCCTCCATCGCCATGTGGCTGGGCATTCGCCGCGAAGACCTGATCAAAGTCGCCGTCAAAAAAGAAGATGAAGACCCGAACGACCCCAATTCGGGTGCGGTGGTTTAAACCACAACTTCAAACAAAAAAGGCACCCCAGGGTGCCTTTTTTTTGCCAGTGCAATGTCAGTGCGCCACGCGTGCTGATTGGTCGTCACACAACTCGTCGAGCACCAGCGCATCAGGCTCGATGCCCGCACTCCAATAGACCATGAGCACGATGATTTTCAAATCATCCAAACTGACTGGGTAGTTGGGCACAGCCATGGCGCGGTCAACCACAATCTCGCGCATTTGCGCTGGCAACACACCCGCGCCTTCCATGAAGGTGAGAAAGCCCAAGCCGTCGGCGCCGATGTGCTGTTGCTCGGCGTCCGAGTAGATGCGCATGCTGAAGGGGGATTGCACGTAGGCGGTTTGCAAACCGGGTTTGCTGTGGCCCACGTGGATGATGTCGGCTTGGGCTGCGATGTTGAGGCCCGCCAACCAAGACAGGGCTTGTTCAATTTCGTCGGCGTCGAAGCCAGCGGCGCTGAGTTTGCGGCTTAGCAGAGGCAGCTCTGGACACGCTTCGCCGCGCCAGTAGTGCTCGTAGACATACACAAGGACATCGAACATGGGGGGCAATATAACCTGTTTTCTGCGCCCCTTTGAAAATAAATTTCGGTGGTTTCATGTGTTGTTGTGTACGTCAACACAGGCCTTGGTTTCAAGGCGATGGCCGGGGCCCACACAGCGCCCACAAGGGTCTTTCATCACGCACCAACGCGTTGGTACAAACCACCTGGCAAGCGTGCCAGCACACCACGGCTTTCGAGCTCGTGCAAAGCCACCAGAGCGTCTTCCAAGTCCAGCTGGCTGCGCGCCAACAACACGTCCAAGGTTTGCGGGTCGTGGCCCAACGCATCGCACAAGGCCTGTTGTGCAGCGCCTTGCGGTTGGGCCTGAAGCGGCGGCGCATCAGCGCTTGCGCCATGCAACGGCAGGGGCAATTCTTCCAACACGTCTTGCGCGGTTTCCACCAACTTCGCGCCTTGGCGCAGCAATGCATGACAACCGCGCGCGAGGGCCGAGTGGATGGAGCCCGGCACGGCAAACACCTCTTTGCCTTGCGCCAGCGCCATGTCAGCCGTGATGAGCGAGCCCGACTTCAACGCCGCTTCCACCACCAACACGCCCGAACTCAAGCCCGCGATCAAGCGGTTGCGGCGCGGGAAATGGTGGGCGATGGCCGGCGTGCCCGGCGGCAATTCACTGAGCAGCCAACCGTGTTGCGCCACTTGCTGCGCCAAGCCTTGGTGCGCACGCGGATAAACCTGGTCCAAACCCGTGCCCACCACCGCGATGGTGGCGCAGGTGACTGCGTTGGCGGCTTGCAACGCGCCTTGGTGTGCCGCGCCATCAATGCCCAGCGCCAAGCCCGACACCACACAACAACCTGCGGCTTGCAAACTGTGTGCGAATGCGCGCGCGTTTTCGCGGCCTTGCGCCGTGGGGTTGCGGCTGCCCACAACGGCCACACTGGTGTTGCAAGGCCGCTCGAGTTGTCCTTGCGCAAACAACAGGGGCGGCGGGTCTTCCAGCGCCAACAAACCCTGCGGGTACTGCGCATCAGCCCACGTCCAGACCGCGTGTTGCACACCCGCGGCGGCTTGCGCGAGCCAGGCTTGGGTGCGGGTGCACAGCGCCAGCCAGTTGGGCGGCTCAAGTTGCAGCGCTTGCACTTGCGCGTGGCTGAGCACTTGTTGCAAGGCTTGCGGCGACTGCGCCAACACCGCTTGCACCGAGCCAAAGGTCTGCAACAGTTGACGCAGGGTTTGCGGACCAACGCTGGGCGTTTGCGACAGGCGCAGCCACAGCGCCCATTCGGGCAAAGCTTGCAGGCGTGCGGTGCGGGCGCTGAGTGAGGCGTTCATGGCGTGTGCACAGGGAGTGAATCAGGCTTGAGCTTAAAAACACGCGAGGCACTTGGGTCCCAGTGCGGCTTCCTCTTTTTGAAGCTGGCACTGCACCCGGGCTTTTCAAAAAAGCGACAATATCGCCATGGCTTTACTCCCCATTCTTTCCTTTCCCGATCCGCGTTTGCACACCGTCGCCAAGCCGGTGGCCGAGGTCACCGATCAGATCCGCCAAATGGCTGCCGACATGATTGAAACCATGTACGAATCCAAAGGCGTGGGCCTGGCCGCCACCCAAGTGGATTTCCACCAACGTCTGGTGGTGCTCGATGTCTCTGAAGAGCGGGATCAACCCATGGTGCTGATCAACCCCGAGTTGCTGTGGCAAAGCCCCGAGCGTGTGAAAAACGAAGAAGGCTGTTTGTCGGTGCCGGGCATCTTCGATGGCGTCGAACGCGCCGAACGCGTCAAGGTGCAAGCCCTGAATGAGCACGGCGAATTGAAAATCTTCGAGGCCGACGGTTTGTTGGCGGTGTGCTTGCAGCACGAGATGGACCACTTGATGGGCAAGGTGTTTGTCGAATACCTCTCGCCGCTCAAACGCATGCGCATCAAAGGCAAGTTGCTCAAAGCCCAGCGCGAAGCCGAGCGCTCCTAAATGCGCATCGTGTTCGCCGGCACACCGGCGTTTGCCCAATCGGCGCTGGCCGCGTTGCACCAAGCTGGCCATGACATCGCGCTGGTGCTGACCCAACCCGACCGTCCCGCCGGTCGCGGCATGAAATTGCAAGCCTCTGCTGTCAAACAATTGGCCCTGCAACACGGCTGGCCCGTCTGCCAACCCACCAGCTTGCGCTTGGATGGCCCATACCCTGATGACGCTTTGCTCGCCCAACAAGCGATTGCCAACGCCCACGCCGAATTGATGGTGGTGGTGGCCTATGGTTTGCTGTTGCCTGCCTGGACCTTGCAAAGCGTGCCACGCGGCTGCCTGAACATCCACGCGTCTTTGTTGCCACGCTGGCGCGGTGCAGCGCCCATCCAGCGTGCCATCGAAGCCGGTGACACGCACACCGGCGTGTGCATCATGCACATGGACGAAGGCTTGGACACCGGCGCGGTGTTGTTGCAAGACAGTCTGCCCATCAGCAGCACAGACACCAGCGCCACGCTGCACGACAAACTCGCCGCGTTGGGTGCCCGACTCGTGGTGCAAAGCTTGGCGCAACTGCCCCGCTTGCAAGCCGTGCCGCAAGCCACTGAAGGTGCCACGTACGCCGCCAAAATTTTGAAACACGAGGCCTTGATCGATTGGTCTTTGCCCGCTTCGCAACTCTCGCAGCGCATCCGCGCCTTCGATCCTTTTCCCGGCGCACACACCTTGGTGCGCGGTCAAGCTTTGAAGATTTGGTCGGCGCAGGCTGAAGCGTCAGACACGACAAGCGCTGCCGCCTCGGCTTCAAGCGCGAGTGCAAACCAAGTCATCGCGTCAAACCATGTGCCGCCAGGCACCGTGCTGCAAGCCGCTGGCGACCAACTGCTGGTGGCCACGGGTCTGGGCCACTTGCGCATCACCCAAGTGCAACTGCCCGGCGGCAAACGCATCAGCGCCGCCGATTGGTTGCACAGCCACGCGGGCTTGCAAGGCCTGCAACTGGGCGTTTGACACTGTTCCATGTTCTTTGACCCCGCCAATTACAAGCACCCCGCATTCAAAGAGGGCATGCGCGACATTTCTTCCGTCGCGCCGGGCATTTGGGCCTGGGGACTGATGACCGGCGTGGCGATGGTGCAGTCGGGCTTGAGCGTGGAGGTGGCCGCCGCCATGACCTTGCTGGTCTATGCCGGCAGTTCCCAATTGGCGGTCACGCCGATGCTGGCGGCGGGTGCGCCGTTTTGGGTGGTGTTGGCCACGGCGTTTTGCGTGAACTTGCGCTTTGTGGTGTTCAGCATGCACCTGCGCCACTACCTCCTGGCCTGGCCACGTTGGCAGCGTCTGTGCGTGGGTTACATCACCGCCGACATGAGTTATGTGATGTTCACCCGCCGCTTTCCTCAACCGGCCGACGACGCCGCCGGTCAGCGTGCCGAGATGGCGTATTTGTCGGGCAACAGCTTTTTGAACTGGATCGGTTGGCAAATATCCAGTTTGGTGGGGGTGTTCATGGCCAGCCAAATTCCGATCCATTGGGGTTTGGGCTTTGCCGGTGTGCTGGCCTTGGTGGGCGTCATGTGTTCGCTCTCCGACACCCGCTTGCGCCGGGTGTCGGCAGGTGTGGCGGGCGCGGCGGCGGTGGCGGCCTTTGCCCTGCCCTTGAAGCTCAACATCGTGGTGGCCATTGCAGCGGCAGTGGCGATGTGCTTGCTGCTCGAGCGCAGCCCCTTGGCGGGTGAGGAGCGGCGATGAACGCGACCACCCAAGCCTGTGAATCAACCGCTTGGTCAGGGGGTGGCCATGGCTGATGTCTGGATTTACCTGACGGTGGCGGCTTTGGGTGCGGTCACTGTCATCACGCGCTGCTTCTTTTTCATTTTTGAACGTGAGTTGCCGTTTCCTGCTTGGGCCGACCGGGGTTTGCGGTATGCACCGATTGCAGCTCTGAGCGCGGTCATCATTCCTGAAATTGTGATGCGCCACGGCGCTTTGATCACCGACTGGCGCGATGGCCGCATTTTTGGCGCGGCAGCGGGTGCGGCTTTTTACTTTTGGCGGCGCGGTCAGGGGCAGGCGGTGCTGGGCACCATCGTGGTTGGCATGGCGGTGTATTTGCCGTTGCACATGGGGTTGGGGTGGTGAGCGTCGGCCGAGTCCACCGTGGTTGGCAAGCTCAAGCGTGACTTGACAAATGGTCCCCAAGCCGTGCGGCTTTGAAGCGACTTTTCTGCTTGCATAGAATCGCCAAAAACCATCCATAGAGACAAATCCATGAACATCATTCGCTTCGCCGACCTGTGCGCCCAAGGCCGCGCCAAAGACCAACGGG
>JACCDP011014405.1_pt1 | contig 26331 bp, 25 predicted proteins | sample 7445841 | NCBI WGS metagenome assembly JACCDP01 (sample SAMN15323441, study PRJNA562643) | freshwater metagenome | isolation source: river surface water | place: USA:Blue River Watershed | collected 2017-08-17 | reverse complement strand
CTACCCCGACGCCTACGCCTACGCCGACGCCTACCCCGACGCCGACGCCACCAACTCCGCCGATACCGCCAGCGCCAGCGCCACCAGAATATCCTGCGACAATTAACTCATTTAGCCCATCTGAGTCTCCAGTTGGAACAGGAACAGCATTTATCATTTCTCCAACTAAAGATTTATCAATTACTCTTCAATATCAAGATGTTTATGACAATATCATTGATAATGAATTGCAATTAGCTCAGGGTCTTGCTCAATTTTCTTATCGAACTTCTTTATATACCACTGGTGCAATAATTGGTAATGTATCTCCATATCTAGTAACTGGTGATTTTAAAACTAACCAGCAATCTCTTCAATTCTCTTTTCTCAAAACTGAGAATGCGTCTTATTTTGGTTCTAGTGGAGCGCAAAGATATTATGATATTTTATTTAATGTATTAAATGAAGGTTTGGAAAATTCTGTTTTAGCAACAGTATATCATTTACCTGCTGAAATTTCTAGCATTAATGTTTCTGATTTTAATAGTGGAGTGTTTTCTGGAATCACTGGAGAAGTTATTTTTAGTTTAAATTTTAGCGATGATGCTGTTTCAAACTACATCACAAGGGGTGTTGATGTTTATACTGGTTCTAATCCAAGTACTGAGTTTTACTCTTTAAGTGGGTTTTCATTATTGAAAAATGTTCCATTTTTGCAAAACGCTAATAATCAAACATTCTCAATTTTTGCACCAGAAGTTCCAAATAATCAAACAATTTATTATCAATTTGTTCCTTATGATGACTTTGGAACTGGTTATGTATATGTCTCTGGAGTTTCTGGTTATTTGAGACAAGACCCTGATCCTTTAGTTTATGGATATGGTATTCCTCCAGTTTTAGACATTACAGATAGAACTGGTGTTTATTTTTCTGGTTACGCAACTAATCAAAATAGTGAATTGGATGGTAGTTTAATTTATCAAACTGGAGCTTCTGGACAGAAACTTATGCTGATTCAATCAGGACAATGGAAACAAGTTCCAACAACTGATGATATTTCTGGTAATTATATTCCATTTAGTAGAACTGGTTATTTCTTAAACTATGTAAATCCTCCAGAAAATGCGCTTTCTAGTGGTGTTATTGGAGAATATTCTATAAGTGGAAGATACTTATTTATTGCTACTGGAAATGATTCATGGGGAAGGATTCTTTTAGAGAGCGATTTCTAATTTGAAGTGTAATTTAATAATATGGCAGCAGGGACTTATAATTTGACTGGTTCAAACGCAATTCAGAGAGGGGCTTGTTATGCTTACTCGATTGATTTAAGTACTTCGAGTGGGGAATACACTCTTTCTGGATATGCCGCTTCTGGCTATTTGCGAAGAAAGTGGGACGGAACTCTTGGCCCAAATTGGACAGCAACCATTCTAAGTACTGGTTCTGGAATTATTAACATGACATTAACTGCTTCTGATACTTCTCAACTAAGCTTAGATGCTTACGAACAAGAAGTTTATATTTATCCTCCTAGTAGCGGTTGCCCTGTGAGAATTATTCAAGGCGATGTTGATGTAGAAGGAGGAGGGTTTGAATAATGGCTGATATTAATGTTACAATTAATCCTGCTCCTTCTGTTGCTGCAACTGTTAGTGCTGCGCCCGAAGTTGATGTGGTTGTTGGACAAGGAATTCCCAATCATGCAGTAACTCATGCTCCTGGGGGTTCTGATTCTTTAGAATCTTATTATTTAACAGCTTCTGGAACTGGCGTATTGACTGGAGCTTTTTATCCACGCAATAGCAATCCTAGTGGTTATGTTCAAGGCGCAGTAGTTCGACCTTCAAACACTGGAGCTTTCTTGGATACTGGAAGCTCGCAAACCATTAGTTCATTAAAGAATTTCACTGTTAGACCAACAGTAAATGGAACGGGAGTTCTTCTTAGTGGCGAAAGCGCAATCAATACAGGAGTTTTAACGGGTGCTTTTTATCCACTAAACTCCAATCCTAACGGTTATATTACTGGTGTTGATTTAAGCAGTTACGTTACAAAATCTTCAACAGGTAGTTTCGTTACAACTGGACAGACTGGAAATTTTGTGGTTTCTAATCAAACTGGTGCATTCTTGACTACAGGAGCGGCAGACTCTCGTTACGCATTACAATCTGCAACAGGGTCATTTATCACTTCTGATCAAACAGGACAATTTGTAACAACTGGTTCTACTGGTCAATTTGTAACTGGAAATGTAGTAAGGCCATCTGACACTGGCGCATTTTTAACAACTGGTGCTGCTGATAGTCGTTACGCTTTGCAATCAGCAACGGGAATTTTTGTAACAACAGGTCAAACTGGAGTTTTTATTACCTCTTCTCAGACTGGACAGTTTGTTTCGACTGGTTCAACAGGTTCTTTTATCACATCTAGCCAAACTGGACAATTTGTTAGTACTGGAGCGACTGGAAACTTTGTTACTGGTTCTGTTGTTCGCCCTAGTGAAACTGGTGAGTTTCTTACTACTGGCGCAGCAGACGCTCGTTACGCTCTTCAATCAGCAACAGGTAGTTTTATAACTGCATCTCAAACGGGGCAATTTGTTGCCACAGGTTCTACTGGAAATTTTGTAGTATCGTCTCAGACTGGAGTATTTTTAACCACAGGAGCGGCAGACGTTCGCTACGCTCTTCAATCACAAACAGGAGTTTTTGTAACCACTGGTCAAACTGGAGTTTTCATTACTTCTAGCCAGACTGGACAGTTTTATCCAATTAGCAATCCTTCTGGATATATTACTGGAGTTGATTTGAGTTCTTATGCTACTACTGGATACGTTACTGGAGTTAGCGGAGATTTACAAACTAAAATTAATACAACTAGTGGCTATGCTGTTTCTGGTTATAGCGGTTCTGTAACTGGCATTGAAGTTACTGGAAGCAGCACCAAAACAATTAATTTATACAAAAGAGATGGCTCAATTTTATCTGCCTCTTTTACTGATTCTGGAGGAAGTGGTAGCGCTCCTGTAGAGAATGTTGTTTACACAACTGGCAACCAAAATATCTCTGGAGAAAAAAGATTTTATAATGAAACCTTCTTTGAGTCTGGTGTTCATCTAAGCGGTAAGCTAACATTTAATACTGGCTTTTTACCAGAAGTGTTAGATGGTGAAGTTAGTTGGAATAATGAATACGGCACAGTTCAAATTGGCATGAATAACGGAGACGTTATTAATCCAATCGGATTTAAAAATTTCTACCGTGTCAAAGCTAACGCTAATATCGCCAAGGGTAAAGTCGTCATGGCAGTTGGTGCAGTTGGTAATAGCGAATTTATTCTTGCTCAAGAAGCTGCAAATATTGGCCCAAGTGGCGAACTCATTATGGGCGTTGCCGCAGAAGCAATCACTGCTGGTAATTTTGGTGATGTTACATCTTTTGGTGCAGTAAAGGGAGTTGATACATCGTCTTTTGCTAGCGGAGCAATTTTATATTTTGACACAGCTTCAACTGGCGGCTTTACTCAAGTTCCGCCAGAAGCTCCAAATGCTAAAGTAACTGTTGCTCTAAATGTCAATCCTTCAGCTAACGGAACAGTTTTTGTTCGTGTTTCTGCTGGTTCGGTATTAGGCGGAACCGATAGCAACGTAAAGTTCTCAGCTTTACAAGATAATGACTTTATTGCTTATAGCTTGGCTAGTGGATTATGGTATAATAAAACCTTAACTACTGGCGATGTTTCTGGACTTAATAATTATGTTTTGCAATCAGCAACAGGATCATTTATTACCACTGGACAAACTGGAAATTTTGTAACTGGCGCTGTAGTTCGCCCATCTGATACGGGTGCATTTTTAACTACTGGCGCTGGCGATTCTCGATATGCTCTTCAATCTGCCACTGGTAGTTTCATTACAACAAGTCAGACTGGACAATTTGTTTCTACTGGAGCTACTGGTTCTTTCTTAACAACAGCTTCTCAATTTGTTCAAGAAATCTATATTGATGCGTCTGCCATGCTCACTGGAATTTCTGGAGCTGTCCCAACAGGAATTACAGTTTCAGATTCAGGCGTGTCTTATGATTGTTATTCGTTTGATTCTGCAACCACTGGGTTTACTCAATTTAAATTTGCTCTTGATGATTATGATCTCGGAGCTATGAAAGCAAAATTCCATTGGACAGCGCCAGGAAGCACGACTGGTGGAGTTGTCTGGGGCATTCAATCTATAGGAGTTGGCGATGGTGAGTTTTTAAATTCTGGCTTTGCTGGCGGAAGTGAAGTTGCTGACATTTTTTCCACTGGGACTGGATTATTTACTTCGAACGCTGTCGCGTTTACACCTTCTGGGACTTTATCTACTGGAGACTTATTTATGTTTAGGGTTTACAGAAATGTATCAAGCGCTAATGATGATTTGGCCGTTAATGCTTATTTATTAGGTGTATCTATTCAATATACTGGAAATAGAATTTCTGCATGGTAATACTTCCCTCTAGAAGAAAAAATTTCGTATCCCAAGGTGGGGGTGGAGAAAATGACCCTTACTGGAATAATGTTGTTTTCTTGTCTCACTTTGATACTAGTGGGGCTAGTAGAATTTTTTACGATGTTTCCTCTAACCCAATGACTGTTTCTGGGCAAGCTCCAGTCACTTTATTTACTGGTTGGTCAACCACTGGTGTAAAATTTGGCGCTGGAAATATAAATCTTGGTTCAACCAGTAATGCCGCCGCATCAGGAGCAAATGATGGAAGGTTTACTTTAACTAATCAAGATTGGACTGTTGAAGGGTGGTTTTGGTTATATAATAACGCAGCAAGTGTCAGAATTCTTTTCCTCACTTCTTTTTTAAGAATACAGGGTGCAGGTACTGCTGGTAATTTAACATTTCAAAGTTCTAGAGACAATTTTGGCCTTTCTGCAAATTTAATAGGAATTGGAACTAGCATTCAAGTCGGAACTGGAGATTGGCATCATTTAGCAGTTCAGCGTAAAAGTGGTAATGGAACTTTTAGGTATGATGTTTTTGTAGATGGTGTTTATAAAAGCGGCGTATCAAATACTGGTATTCATACTGGAAATAGATTTTTGGGCATAAATCCTTCTCAAGGAGGTGGAAATGGTTATGCTTTTATGTTAGACGATTTAAGAATTACTACTGGAATTGCTCGTTACCCAACTGGAATTGATTTTACCCCGCCAACTCAACCATATCCAAACCAATAATTTATGAAGCTTTTTTTTGAACCCTCCGATCTCTATCGCACGGAAAATGATCAAAACGTAATCAATACTCTTTTAAGAAAAGGTTGGACAATTGTTCAAGAACCTGAACCTCCTCCCCCACAACCTCCTTCACCACCTTCCGCAGAAGAAATCCGTTGGAATGAGTATTATCAAGCGATTGAAAATGGTTTTCTCGTTTCACCCGAAAATTTCAAATTAAAATTAGGAGATGAAGACCGAGCAATATTTGGTCAAATGCTCGCCTTAATAAAAGAAGCTTTAGATTTAGGCTTGATAACTAACGATTCTCTTCAAACAATAAAAGACTATGATGGTCAAATTGTTTCAGTTTCAACTTTGCGCTTTAGGCAAATTATGGTTCAATATGGTTTTTATTATAAAACTCTTTGGGATCAACTAAATAACCAATCTCTCTCTTCTTGAGGGTAAAGGCAGGTGAGTTCTTCACCCTCTTCTATAACTCTATCAGCATAGAAAACATCGGCATTTTCATCATGCCAAAGATTAGGTGTTTCAGAGTGATTAACGTAATAACTCATGTCAATTTTATCTAAGCATCCATCAAGCCAAAAACCAGAAGCATCGCAGTGACATATTTGCCTGACGTGTTCTTTGATTTTAAAAGGCACACATTCAATCTCTTCCCATAAGATAAAGTGGGAAAACCCTTTAGGCCCAAAAATAGGATAACCTTCTGGAATCTTGGTTAACGCAAAAACCCCAACTCCAGCGTTAGGAATTTTCGACGGTGCCAGTTTGCACTGCGGCAAGTTGAGGTTCTGGATGATTGATTGGCGCATCTGAAAAATTAGTGATATAGTTATAATCTGTAAATTTATTTCTTTTATTTTCTACAGAATAGATGTTTAAATCAATTTTATACCCTGGGTTTTCGCTAATTGGTTTGTAAACCCAAGCGTCATCGTGCCAGATGATGCGGTTGTTTGGATAAGCATAGAAATTGCCATTATCCATTTTAAATAAGTGAGCGCATTTATGTTCAGGAGTCTCACTGAAGTTTGTGTCTAAGACGCTCTTATTCTCCCAGCCCCAATCAAGCGTAAACAGGTATTCCCCGCACTCTTTGGTATTGGATGGCGTAATGAGCTTAGCGCGTAATCCGCGCAGTCTTTGGCGAATCTGAACGTCAATATAGGGCGAGAAGCAATCCCAATACATTGCGTGTTCTAATGGTACGGGGTCACAAGGCTTCCAACAGAATGCTGTGATTGGCCTGCGCGTCCAATTGACACCATTATTGAGGTAAGCCTCAAAAAGTGGAACGCGCTTCTCTATTGAAGTTACAGAATGAACATCAGCTGGCGTGTATTCGCCATGACCTTTTTCATGGTTAAACAAATATTCGTTACGGATTAAACAAGTAATCGTGGGAATATTGTGATTGAGATAAGACATAAATTATACGTCAGACCATGGGCCATTTAATGATGGTGCATTGATTCCTGTTCCAGTATTTAATTGAGTCACTAACATGTGAAAATTAATTCCTGTAGTACTTCCTGTTGCACTAGCAGTAGTGGAGTATAAAAATGGAAATATTTTATGATTATGTCCAGTGATAATGATAACCGTTTCTAATGAATAGCTTGCAGGCATAGTTGGGGCTGCAAAAGCGCCTGAAAACATATTTACAGAAGAATTGCCAGTAATTAAAACTGTTTTAGTGGCATTCGTTGTGTCATTGGCGTCTTGAATCCAAACGCGACCACAACGATAATTAAATTGATGAGTTGAAGAACCAGAAATACCAAAACTTGCAGCAGGTATAGTTGCTCCTTTTCGAATAACTAAATTTGTTTCTATTTTATAGATACCAGTAGATAAATAAATTCCTGTATTATTTAAAAATCTACATCCACCAATTCCTGTTGTAAAATTAAATACAAAATTATTTGGAGCAATATAGGAAAAAGCTTGATTAATGATTGACCTAGTTGGAGAACCAGTAGATTCAGTAGTTAAAGAAAAATAATTTTTATTATATTCAATAGCTCCACCACTTGGAGAAGATGTTAGATTCGATTGAACAATTAAAGCTGGTGTGGATGATGTTCCTGTCGTTGTAATTCCAGTAGCGAAAACTTTTGAAGCTGCAAAATTACCTGTTACTGTTTCATTTCCTAAAATTGTTGAATTTCCAGTATTTGAAAAAGTTCCGCTATTTGAAAAATCTCCTTTGTGCAGAAATGTTCCAGTACTATTTAAATCTCCACCATGAGAAATAATTCCTGAAAAAAACATGGGAGCAATCACTGAAAACTTATGACTACTTCCAGCGCCAGTAATTATTACATTACTATCATTTGTATTTAAAAAGAAACCTCCTGTTTGGCTATGATTGCCAGTAATACTAATATTGCCTTTAATGAGAGCGTTGCCAGTACAAAAAAAATCTCCTGTTACATTTAATCCGCCATTAATTGATTCAGTTCCAAAAATATTTAAACTACCGCTTTGATTTAAAGTCCCAGAGAATGTTTTTTCTCCAGTGGAATAAACCGTTCCAGCTAAAACTGTATTACCAGTAACATTAAGAACGCCACTGACAGTAGTGTTTCCACCAATTGAAGCGTTCCCAGAAACGGAAGTTTGTTGAATATTTGTTTGACCACTGATTGTTACGTTGTTTCCAGTAACATTCGTTAAATTTGGAGTGACTGAAGCAATTAAATTATCTACTTTAAGAGTTCGAATGTATCCAGTTAGCGCGTCAATGCCTGAAACAAATCCTGTCTTAAACCTGAGGCTCTCTGATCCCAAGTTAACAAAAGCATTACTGATGGGTGAGAACCGCGAAACTCCAGTAGTTTCAAAAGAGCCACTAGTTTTAACGGCCCCATAAAATGTTTTATCTCCTGAAATATCTTGAGAACCAGTCAAGCGCACGATTCCAGTGCCAGCAACTACTAGCCCACTGTAAGCTCCATTTAAAGCTTGGTTGATTTGGTTTGCATTTAAATCAAGAGAAATAGCCATAAAATTAAATCAGTCCTAAGATATCTCCTTTGCGAACATCATCCCAAGATGCTTCTGACTTATTTTTGCTTCTTTTACTGTATTGGGAGTAACAAACGGCCGCACGTTGCTTCTGGTCTTTAAAGTCATCTAGCATAATTGAATCGCTCATACAACGACTCATGAATTCCTGTTGCTTTTCCTTTGGTTTTGCGTTTGGTAAGGGCATATAATTAAATTACACTTTCTACGAAAAATTCTGCTATTGGTTTTAGCTTTTTGTCAAAATCGGGGAGTTGATAAAAATGGTCATAGTTTTTGCTTAGTTTGATTCCGCACTGTAGGATTTTGTTTTGTCTTGAACATTTAAGCAGATAAACCTCTGTTAAGTATTCAATCATTAATTTAAGTAAATTAAAATAACAAACAAATTCCATTAATTGATTAATATTGTGGCCGTTTAAATTAGTCTTTAGAAGATTTTCAATCTTGTTGAGGTATTCTTTTTCAATAGAATTTGAAAAAAACAAATCATATTTGAGACAAAGGAATTCAAAAACCCAGTCTCCGCTATAGGATTTCTCGTAATTAATAGCGTGCAAATGTTCTCCAAAAGCTAGAATGTTTGAGCAATTCAAGTCTCCGTGACAAAAATCCTTTTCTGAAAAGGCGAAATTTTGTAACTTTTCTCTAAGTAAGTTTTGTAGAAAAATGACTTGATTTTTAATTAGGTCTTTGATTTGATTATGATTTTTAATCCATTCTGTGTCAACATCTGGAATCTTAAAAATATCAAACGATAAATAATATTCAAGATGGTCTTTTATTGTTTTTTTAGTATTTGAGCGGTTATATCTACTTAAGTTAGCAAAAAAATAAGGAATAGCGTCTTCCGATTCTATAACTGTTTGAATTCCATAATCGTATAAATTAGGAGCAGGCACAAATCCAACTACGCTATATTCTACAGATGAGTAATTGGGAACAATGCCATGACAAACGGGAAAAGGCGCAATTCTTCTTTTCCAATTATCTTTCAAAATTAAAAATTCTTTTTCTAGATTAGAATTATTTTTGTCAAGAGACATTTTTAGGCAAAATTCTCCTTCGCTTGTTTTGATTAAAAATAAATCATTGTTAAGGTTTGCGCTTAAAAACTTTATTTCTTCTGGATTCTGCAATTCTTCTTTATTAAAAATCTTTGCAATTAGCTCTTCTTCGCTGGAGAAAACCTCTCTCAAAGAGCTAAATACATAAACCTTATCTTTAAAAAGATTCGTTACCCTTGCCATACCTATAATAAAAAGAAACCCGTCGAATTCGACGGGTTTCTAATTTCATTTAGATAAGAATTAGGCAATTTCCCTCTTGCCCATGCGAAGACCAGCTAGGCTAGTCTTGGCGATAGTGAGAGTAATGTCCTTATTCCGATCATACACTCGGACATAACGAGGTGTTTCATTAATGAAACGGGCATTAACCTGATTACCCTGAGTGGTAGTGAGGCCGAAGAAACGGCCACGGCTGGAACGCATAGCGTTAACAATACTGTTTTGTGTTGAGCGAATTTTCATTGCACAATTAACTACGCACGCTCTCGACAAACCTTACTTCTGTTTCAAGAATTTCAGAAGAAAATTCTGCTACGCTATTCTTAAGCATGAATTTGGCAAGGGGGATTTCAAAGTGTTGGCGATAAATCTTCTCAATAGAGCGAGCATTGCTGCCAGACTCCTCAATCTTCTTAAGAAGGAAGGAGAATACGTTTTCTGAAAGCTGAATTTTTCTGCCTTGCAATTCTAAAAGCTTTGATGTTTTTTCCATGAGTTTTTCTAGAATCTTGTGGAATTCATTAGTTGAGATTTTCTCAAACACAATAATATCGTCAAGACGAGCCAAAAACTCTGGCCTAAAGAAGTTTTCCACAGCTTTCTTGTATCCGTTTTCTGGTTTTTCAACAACTGGGACAAAGCCCATGCTAGGTTTTGGAGAAGCATTCTCTTGACCAATATTACCAGTTAAAATAATGATTGTATTGCTAAAATCAATTCTGCGACCAAGACTGTCTGTGACATAGCCATCGTCCATGATTTGAAGAAGAATACTGTTAAGGTCTTTATGAGCCTTTTCAATTTCATCAAACAGAACCACCGCACTTGGATTATTGCGCACGAATTCAGTCAGAATGCCACCTTCCTCGCATCCAATGTATCCAATGGATGAACCAAGCAGCTTATTGATTGAACTGCTTTCTTGATACTCGCTCATGTCCAATTTCAGCAATAGCTTTTCATTACCCAAGAACTTCTCGGCAATTAGTTTCGCTGTCCATGTTTTACCAACTCCTGTTGGCCCAATAAACAAGAACTTGCCCATTGGCTTGTCCTTTTGTCTCAACCCTGCTCTTGAGCAGGAAAGAACATCTGAAATTTTATCAATGGCCTGATCTTGGCCGAAAACTCCCTTTTTGAGAATGCTCGACAAGTCATCAGTCTCTATATTTTCTGGAAGAACGATTTTGTTCTTTTGAATTTTTAGTTTTTGAGAAAAGACTTCTACAAGATGGTCATTTGTGACGTTGATTTTTTTATGCTTTTTAGATGCCCAATCATAAAGCTTTTGAGAATACTCCATGATCATTTCTGAAAAGTGTTTTTGAACCTCATCTTCTTGGCAAAGGATATTTTTTTTCAGCTTCTTCTCTAGAGAAGAGAGATTTTTAGGCATTTTAAAATTAGAGATTTTAACCTTTGAGCTAATCAAATCCAGCATGTCGAACGACTTATCTGGAAATTTACGATAAGGCATGTACTTATCGCAAAGATAAACTAGATTTTTAATAATCTCTGGAGAGAAATAAACATTATGAAAGTCCTCAAACTGAGTTTTAGCATTCAACATAATTGCTTCAACCTGATCTTTTGAAGGTTCTTCAATAATAATCTGTTCGAATCTTCTTTTTAAGGCTCCGTCTTTTTCAAAGAGTTTTTTAAATTCTGACTGTGTAGTTGCGCCAATGCATGTGATTTCTCCTCTTGCAAGAGCGGGCTTAATCATATTGGCAACATCAAGAGAACCTTCTCCGCTGCCAGCGCCAATCATTGTGTGAATTTCATCAATAAAAATAATGTATCTAGAATCTTTCTTGAGTTCATCAAGAAGACCTTGGAATCTTTGCTCAAATTGACCACGATATTTTGTGCCAGCAACCATGCTTGCCATATTCAAGGACAAGACAATTTTGTTAGCAAGAAGAGGGGTCACTTCATCGCGCACAATCTTATTCGCTAATCCTTCAACGATTGCTGTTTTACCAACGCCAGGATCACCAATTAAAATTGCATTACTTTTTGTCTTTCTAAGAAGTGTTTCAACAAGGAGTTTGATTTCTTCGTCTCTTCCATGAAGACTATTGAGCTTACCATTTCTCGCTGCGTCATTTAAGTTGACACAGTATTTTGCAATATATTTTGACTCGGCTTCTTCCTCTTCTTGTTGTTCTTCAACGGGAGCTTTCTTTGGTTCCAAACTCGGCAACGAAGCTCTTTGAGGATTCATATAAGAAATGAGACTTCCTGCAAACTGTTCGATTGGAAAATTTTTATCTCTCAAGAATCCTCGGACTGTTGGAGAAGTCATTGTGATTGCATATAGGATATGCTCAACTCCAATATATTCTTGTTTTAACTGAGACGCAACCTCACTAGAGAACTTTAAAATTTCATCAACTTCGTTGTGCCAAGTTTTTTGATTGACTTTTTTATCGAAAAGGTTTGGATGATTTTCAAAAACATATTTAACTACTTCATCAGCCATTTCAAGATGGTTGACTAGATAAGGTCTGAATAAGCTTTTAAACAGCGGATAATCCAATTCAAGAATGCTTTTAAAGATGTGGGAGCAGTTGACTCTTTGATGCCCCATTTCTTTCGCAAAATTTTGAGCGTTTTGAATTGCTTTTTTGACTCTTGGAGTCAAGTTAAAATTTTTCATCCTCATATTTTTACACTTATTTAATCTCAGAAAGTTTCATATAAATCTTTTCGTCTAAAATTGCCATCTTGTCAATAAATAATATATCGTCGCCTTTTTTACCTGTTACAATGACAATGTTTTCTTCTTTCGGTAGTTTATTGCCATTATCTAGATACTCTGTGAGTCTTGCTTTTTGATTGGAGTCAAGAAGCATGGCTTTGATTTTGCCGTTTTCATCAGCGATTTCAAGTCTAGCGTATTTGTTTCCATTAGCACTTTTCTTTCGAAAGCAGTCTTTTACAACTCCAACCATGCGCACGTTCTCATTAATGTCAAGAGAATTGAAGGTCATGCAATCAACATATCTTTCTGAACTCGACTCTGAAAAAATATCTCTAACTACCTGAGAATAAGAGTATCCGAGAAGTTTAGTTTCAAAATACCAGTTTGCAAATTTAGGACTTTTGCTATTCTTGTCATAAATTTCGCGATAACCAGCGTATTTAGTCTTGAATGTATTGAATCTTTTTTCGCTCATGATTGGTTTGTTATCGTCGCCAACTTGCTTGTTTCTAACGCAATCATAGATACTAGTTAAAATATCATAATTATACTTTTCACCAATTGATTCAAAAAGTCGCTTTTCTCTATCAGTTAGAATATTGAAAGCTTGAGCTTCAAGAACCATTCTGCAACGATCTTCTGAAAAGCTATTGAGAGCGCCTGCCTGAATTAGTGCAGATAACGCTCCAATATTCAAGCCAACCTGCTTCGCAGTAATGAAAACATCATATTTATGCTTTAGTTCTGTATTGCAGAACTCCATGAGAGAGTTCACGGTATTATCTGAAATACCCTTGATGCTGTTCAAGCCATATCTGATATTGGTTTTCTCAATGCTGAAATCTGCTTTTGACTTTGTTAAGTCGGGAGGTAAGAGCTTGATATTGAAATAAGTAAGTTCCTGACTGATTTTATTAATTTCAGAATAAGAGTCTGGCTCAAACTGAGTCATCTTAAGCAAGCTAAGAAAGAAGTTCTGCGGATACTTAAACTTGAGGTAAACTGTCCAAGCTGCCAAAATAGCATAAGAGATTGAGTGAGATTTGTTGAATGAGTAGTTCGCACTATCTTCTGCAACTTTCCATAGAACCTCTCCAATGACAGGATCGAGTTTGTTCTCCTCAATCTTTTGCTTGATCTTGTCTTGCCAAGCTGCCATTTGATCAACCTTCTTCTTGCCCACAATACGGCGAAGTTGTTCAGCTTCATCTAGTGTAAAGCCAACCTTAACGGCCATTCTCATAAGCTGTTCCTGATAAAGAGGAATGCCACCAGTGTATTCCAGAATATCATCAAAGAAAGAGTGGACGCTTTGGAACTCTCCTGTTTCAACATATCTGGCATATCTGTCCAAGAAGTCCAATGCTCCAGGGCGGGCAATAGCCACCACCGCAGAAAGCTGTTCTAGATTCTTTGGCTTAACCTTTTGGGCGACTTTAAAGTTTGTGTCAGCTTCAATCTGGAACAAGCCTTGTGGACAGATAAGATTCTGTAGGTTATCGTAAATATCATTAGCGGCTAGATCAACGGATAGAATATCTAAACCAATCTGTTTGCAAACATCTTGAATCACTGAAAGAGTTCGGAGTCCAAGAATGTCAAACTTAACACAAAGACTTGCGACATCGTTCATGTCATAGCCAGATACAAGATCGCCTTCTCCTGTTGTTTGAAGAGGCATAATGTCCTCCAAGGAATAATGGCTAATTGCAATGCCAGATGGGTGAACTCCTGTATTCTTAACAAGACCTTCTAGCTTTTTAGCAATTGAAAAGATTTTGGGGTTTTCATTTGCCCACTCTTTGAACTTCTCATTTTCTTCGCAGGCATTTTTCAAAGATGCGACTTTACCAAATTTCTTTGGAATCATGTCGCTGACTTCATTCACTTGAGACTCCGCAAGTTCTCCAACAAGCTTTCCACACTCTTTAATACAGAGTTTACTGCTTAGAGTATTGAGCGTTAGGATTTTGCAAGTCTTACCAGCGTATTTTTCTTCAATAAATTTAATAACTTCATGTCGGCGCTCATAAGCAATGTCATTATCAACATCAGGAGCCATACTACCATCATAATAAGTGACGCCATTAACTTCAAATTTTCTGAAGCGAGATCTAGAAATAAATCTTTCAAAGTATAGATTGTATTTAATTGGATCAACTTTTGTAACTCCAATTAAATATAGTACCAATGATCCTGCGGCAGAACCTCTTCCAGGGCCAGTAGGAATGCCCTGTTCTTTGCAAAAATTTAAAACGTCCCAGTTTAATAAAAAATAATCAACAAAACCTAGTTCATTAATCAAATTTAGCTCATAAATACATCGGTCATAGTATTCTTTTTTATTTTCTAATTTGTCAATGCCAAATTCTTTAATGCTATTTCTACACAAAGCTTTAATAAATTCAAAATTAGAGCAAGATGGTAAAATTTTTAATTTTTCATAATGTCTATTTTCAATATGTACAGATGGCAGCAGAAGACCTGGCTGCATTGGATATTCGTATTTTTGAAATTCGTTTAACATATTTATTTGATTTTATTTAAAATTGATTCAAATTTTTCTTTCTTCCTCTTAAGGAAGAGATTTGAATCTTTGTATAGAAAGTCGTAAATTAGTTTAACTCTTGTGATTGACGTTCCGCCGTGCCTCAAATAATAAATTGGATTTTCTCTTCTTTTTTCTTTAGTTAAATTTGCTAAATTTAATCCAACGTCTTGATGCAGGATATTATTTAATTCCGTTAAAAAATCAAAACATGAAATAATTTCAAATCCCCAAGTTATATATTGATGTTTTTTATCAAAGCCCTTTTTAACGCATCCATCTCCATCAAAATATCCACGAATAAAATGTCTTTGTAGGTCTTTTGGCACTATATTTAATGAGGGAAATTTTAATTGAAAAGTTTTCCTTTCACAAATGCCTTTTTTAAATAAATCTTTAATTAATTGCCTGTTCCCTATCCTAAAACGAATATAGCCTCGATCATCTACAACTGGATGATTTGACTGTAAGTAATTTTTAATAAGATAAATGATTTCTTCGTCTTTTTTATGTAAACAAACTTGCATTACGTTTTTGCAGACATTTCCATCGGCATATAAGAAGCCTAATATATAGGCTTTTGCTTCACTGTCAATACATTTGAAAAAATTTTTGTCAAAAATATATTTTTCGTGTGATTCTGACAAATTTCTAATTTTTATATTATTATCGGACAGAATTTTTCTAACATATCTACTAGATTTATTTATAGACTTAGCTATTTTAGTAAAGGCTTCACCTTCATTATACCGATTTATGATCTCTTTTGTCATCAATCATGATAAAATTTGACAATGATATTTCAAATTTCAATGTCGTAAATTTGTTTCTGAAAAATTTGGAATGTCATTTCAATATCATAAAGCGCATCATGCAACTTACTAGGATCATGAGCAATTTCGTAATGTTTTAAGAGATGAGCTTGGCTTGTCTTGATGCCCTTTTCTCGGTGATTAAGCCAACGATACTGCCAGCAAATCAATTCATCTGAATCCACAGACCTGCATTCCTTGGCAATTGCCATTGCCAAAGCTTTTGTATCAAGCACGCGATCTACATAATTAAAGCAAGAATCTAAACCCATTGCTCTTCTCCAAGAATTCAGCATATAAACATCAAAGCCAAGAATGTTCTGGCCAATGATTTTAGTCTTGCTTTTTTCTAAATGATTATCAAGATTTGGACAAAATTCATCCCAAACCTCTTGTGGAGATTTTGCAAGAGAGCGATATTTATCATAATTAAAACCAGTGATTTTAGCAGCATCATCGCTTATTTTCAAATCAGGCCAATAAATGTATCGCTCTTGGCGCGAGACTATTTTCTTTCCAGCAGCTTCAATCCATGCGATTTGCCAAGGTCTTGACTTGAGAAGATTTAAGCCTTCTGTTTCAGTGTCAAGAATAACGTATTTTTGATTAAAATCAAATCGAAGTAAATTATCTTTCATTTTCTTTAAATGCCTCCCAACAAAAAGAGTCGCTGCCACAATGTTCTAGATTTGGATTAGAAAGGGACTGTTGTTTGCCAAACGACCTATTACAAAGGCATTTATAAGTCTGCCAAGCTTCAAAATCTTTTCTGTCTTTGTAGTAGATTGATTTAACTTTTTCAATTCTTGAGTTATTGATTTGCGCCCATTTTTCAACTTTCGCTTGGAGGATATGATCAAACGGTAAATCGTTTTCCTCAACAAACAAAATTGGATTTGCGAATTCAAAATCAGCAACGCAAAGCGATCCTTTGAAGTTATTGTTATAAATAAAAGAATCATAGAATGGAATAGCCATAAGAACATTACTATTCCAATGCTTCTTCAAAAGAAAAGAGTCAACAAAACCTTGGGACTCTGTATTTGCCAAGGAATAAATTTTTGTCAAAGTTTTTAAACCCTCATCGTTCTTTGCGAAGATAACGATTTTACTATGAGAAAGATTCTTGTCTTCGCTCATTCTATCGTTGCAGCAACTAATTCTAAGTCCAAAAACTAGTTGAATATTATTCTCTTTGCATTTTGTAAATGCTTCAATGAAACCAATCATTGAGTCTTCAACCAAGAAGAGTTGACTTAGACCGTTTTCAACGGCTATAGAAATTATACTATCGGCAGAACCATCTTTTGTTTTCGATGGGTCATCAAGTGTTAGTATTGACTTGCCAATACTATAGTTGGACTTGAAAATTGGAATCATGCACTACTATAGTAGTAGTACGCATAAGAGTCAAGTTCTTTTATGATTTTCGATGCGCAGGACAACTACCGTAATAAACCGTTTGATATAGGAAGTCTTTTTCTGGATACTTTTTAATGTACTCATCGAAATCTTCTAAGAAACAAGAGGCTACCATATTGCCCTGTTTGTCATTGATTTTGTAATAATAAAAATCAAACTTATATGGACAATGGTACATAATACTACCATCTTTTTTCTTTTGACCTTTGAATGTAGCTCGGCCACATTGCAATGGCCCGCCAAATGAGTTATCTTTTGGATAGTCTTTGCGAGCCGCAAGATCAGAGAAAGCATCTTGAATAGAAAAATTATCTAAATACTTTTGGATTTGAGTTAATTCCAATTCGAATCCGCGCAATTCTTCATCAGTCAATTCTGCCATTTTGATTACTCCCTTTACTTCTGGCAAGAACTTTAAGAATAAAAATTCAGAACGTGTAATTTTATAATCTGGAAATTTCTTTCTAACAGCCAAAGCATACATTAGGTCTTGAAGATTGTTTTCAATCTCTTTGCCCTTAAATGGTTCCTTGCTGCTTTTAAAGTCGCGAATAATTGCCAAGCCCTTTTTCTTATATAGAAACAACTTATCAATAAAGCCTTTGATTTTATAGCTCACTTCACCGTCTTGATAATTGAAATCAAAATCCTCTTCACTTAAAGCTTGGGTAGGCTTGCCTTCTTCATTGCCAAAGAAGTCATACTCTAGTCCAGCTAGAGTCATTGTCTTTATTTGTTGGATATTGTCTTCTGAATCTACGCCATCTCTACGAGCGTGCTTCATTACCATTCGCTCAATAGCTTTGCTTGCAAAAATATCTTTCTTTTTGATCACAAGATCATAATGCTTCTTGTGACGCTTTTCTCCCAAGCATTCAAAAACTAAGTGGCAAATTGACCCCCTGGAACTTCCTTCATTGCCTTTATCTGGCAATTTTAAATGGTATTTGCACCAGTATAACCAACTGCAACTTTGTGCAGTTTTAATTCTACTGGCAGATAATGGAGTCTTGGGTTTATGTGACATTATATTTTATATATTCTTGTAATTTATTATAAGCTTCTTCTTCTGTTGGCGCTTGCCCTATGTGTCTGTTTTTGTATCTGACGCGGTAACAATTTCTTTCTTTAGAGAAATAAACCCCTTTATACTTAGAGGTATAAAAATCACTCGTTCTTTCGTAAAAAGAACTAAAACATTTATTTACTTGTTCATCAGAATACAAAGATTGATGAAAATTTGTTTTGCTCTCTCGACCATAAAAATATATAACCATCATATCGTACGTTTTAGCAGCCTCTTCCTCTACCAAAAAAACTTTTTTATACTTTTTCTTTTGAAAGGCTATTTCGCATGAAAATGATAAACTTTTTCGATTCTTGTAAACTCCGATAAAACGAGAAGATTTATTTTTTAATTTACTTACTCCCTGATTTCCGCGAGACAATTTTCTAGATAGTTCTGGACTTGCGATGCGAAAAGAGCTTTTTAATTTCAAATTATAGCCATTAGGAGCTAGGGTGTTAAGTTTTAAAATTAATTTTGTTTCTTCTTCTAAAAGCTCGTTAATACAAGAACTATCTAACTCCTTAACGATTTCAAATTTAAAGTTTTCACATCCATATTTTTTAATCGCAGAATGAATCGGATTTTTATTTTTATCTTTCAATGCTTTTGATTTGTGTTCAATCCATCTTCTGCGTGGGTTTTTCTGCGTAGTAACCCCAACATATTGTTTATTATTCAATAGGTTAGTTATTAAATATAAATACATGCAATATATTACACTTAAACACCCTCTTTTTGCTCCATTTATTTTTAGATTCCAAAGTCTTCGATTTTCTTTAAAAATTTCTTAAGTTTTTTGTCTTGGAAAGAACTACGGTTGAGTAAGCAGAATTCTTTATAGTCATTTAACTTTGCTTCTTGCGAAGCTTGTGGAGGGTTGTACCAATCTGCAAATGACATTTCTTGTTGGCGCATATCGCTAAAATCATTCGCCCACGGAAGCTGAACTGAAAGTTGCTCGAAATTAAAAAACTGACTGAGCTTCATGTAGTTTTTCATGGCTGAGATTTTACCATGATTTTTCTGCTTTTCAGAATCATTGTTTGTGGCAATAATAATCTTGTCTAGGTTTTTGGAACATAGATAATTAAGAAGTGCTGGTGAGCAATCTAGTCCAAAAGTAACAAGGTTATTGGCATAACCCTCTTCGGTCAAGGCTAAACTATCGCCAATACTTTCAACAAGAATAACTTCTTTCTTTTCTTCAATCAGTTCATCTACTGTCTTCTCTCTTGGAACAAAGGCTGGATATACCCACTTTGTTTTTGTGCCAATATGTTTCCACTTTGGAGAGTCAGTATTGTCGTTAATTTTTCTACCACTGAATCCAAAGATTTGACCTTCTGAATTGTAAATTGGAAAAACAATTCTCTGATACATCTGGCCGTTTCCAGCTAGACCGCACTTAAAAAGTTTTTGGGTTTCTTCACTAATGTTTCTCTTCTTGTAAAATGAGAAATTAGGAAAAAGTCTTTTCAAACATTCTTCTGGATAGATTTTGTCCATTTCAATTTTTTCTTTTACGATATATTGGATTTCTGAAAAATCAGATTTCTTAATATACTCCTTAATTACTTTTGGGTCTTTTGTATTTAAAGTTAGTTCAACTAGTTTTTGAAACGGCATTGAACCGCTACCCTGAACATAATCTTGCCATACTCCTGTATTCTTATACACTTTTAAAGCAGTAGGATTATCCCCTCCACGATAAATAGCTTTTGTTCTCCAGTGACTCCCAAAATCTTTTAGAGAATAACCAAGCTTCTCTAAAGAGTTTCGAATATCATCAGAGTTCGTCAAAGTCTGGTGCTGTGTTTCTTCCATTGTGTTCAACTCCTTCTCCAATATCATTGAATTCGACAATATCTCTCAAATCTCCTCTTTCTGTGATGCAGAAATTTTTGAACTCTAGATTAATAAAGTTCTTTCTAAGAGTATCTCCAACACGAACTGGTTCAACAGCGCCAGGAATATCTTTACCCAAGTGTCGAGCTTTAACATTGATGAGTTTATGAGTTCCGAATCGAGTTCCTTCGTTCAAGATTTCATCAGCAGTTTTATTTCTAAGAATAAACATGTGAGAACAGAACTGAGTAATTCGGTCAGAGAGAGACACAATACTCTCATCATCAATGACATTCTGAGAGTTTCGATTGTTTGTAATGCCGCTTCTGTTTGACTGAACGGAAGTGATCATTGGAATGATTGGCACACCGTTATAAAGAATGTCTTTTTGAACACATCTTTTGAACTTATCAACCATTTCACCAACAACCTGCCATTCTGTCTTATTTCCAGAACCCATATCAGAAGTAGTCTTGATGTAATCAAAACTAAAAATCATGCGGTTTCCCCTGCCAACCTTTGAATAGTAAAAACGCTTCAAAGTATTAATCATAGAATCAACATCCATTCCACCAACATTGTAATAGTAAAACTGGAGCTTTTTAACCTTGGCCCATACATTTCTTACCTTATCAACTGTTTCTTTGCCTGCTCGTAGCCATTGCCCGCTTTCAATCAAATGCATGGGAACTCCACTCAGTGCCGAGCATTGGCGCATAATAAGCTCTTCCTTGCTCATTTCACCGTTATCAAAGTGAAGTACTGGAACATTATACTCCAAGCTTACCTTGGTGCTGTAATCCATGCAGAACTGCGTTTTACCAACGCCTGAGCGAGCAACCACAACAGTGATGTTGCCAGGGCGAAGAAGAGAACCATAAATATCATTAATCTTTTCATGTGGCCCCATCATGCCAAACTCTGTAACAGGATTAGCGCCACGCTCCTCAATTAAAGACTCCATTTCATCATAAATGTTTTCGGGAGAATCGTTCCCTACCTCATACTGATTAATGCGAGCGTTGTATTCTTTATCAGCAATCGCGATGATGTCAGCATAGCTGCTTTCAGCAGGAAGGCTTTTCATCTTTTTCGCAATTGACTGCGAAGACTCAAAAATCTCTCTTCTAATGGTGTACTTTTTAAGCTCTTTTGCTGTTTTGATGATGCTTCCGTCAGCAACCTTTCTCATGCCAAGAGACTTTACATACTCCCCAACATTAACAACATCATCAAATGTGATTCCTAGATTCTGAACTCGTTGAGCAATAATAACATCGTCAATATCCTCATGAGCCTCTAGAGCCTGCTTAACAATCGTGAAGATTGTCTTGTTGAGAGAATTGTCCTCGCTATAAAAATCTTTTTCATTAATAAATGCAGAAATATCAAAGTAATTTTCTGGATTTTTAATCAGTGCAGCAAGAAGCTGCTTTTCTAGTTCATAGGAGTAAATCATGTCTGTGATATGTTAGCGCAATCACTCTTCTTCGTCAAGTCCTTCTTCACCAAAAGATTCATCGCCATTGATTGTCATTTCATTCATGTCTGAGCTTTCCAAGTATTTTTCCAAAGCTTTTCGCATTCCAAATTCAATGACTTGGGAATCATATTTAGCATAAATTAATGGAGTGCCATCTTCTGAAAGGTAAGCGACGACCACTCCTTTATATTTATCCGCATTGCCGCTCAACTCATAAAGTTGATCAATTAAATTAGGAGGCATTTGGAATTTTGGCATTCCGTCTGTTAGGTCTTTTTTCTTTCTTGCCATATAGTTATAAATAAATTTCTTGAGATTCGAAAAAATCTTTTGTTAGTTCTTTAACGTCATAAATTTCAATTAATTTAATACCGTTTATTTCGCAAAAATCGTATTTTTTTGAGTCCCTCTTTAGCTGCTGTAAAAACTTGTTTCTATTTCCATGAAAGAATGGAATGAATTTTGTATGCTGCTGTCCTTGGACTTCAATGGCTATTTTTTTATTAGCGTTAAAAAAATCAAAGGTTAGTCGGGTTTCGACTAACCTCAATTCTTCAAACACAACATCATCTTTCCAATACTTAAGCAAAAATCTTTTTACTTCATCTTGGAACTTGCTGCGAGTTTTTTTGCGCCAATCAATTAAATACTTTTTCGCATTTTTGAGAGTCTTTTCTTTTCCATAGAGTGTTTTAAACTTCATGCGGGATTAAGGTTCTAAAGTAATTAATTAGGAATTTTAGAAGGTCTTCGTTTTTCTCAACCACATCAAAGAGCGAGGCTTCACCGTGCATCTTAGCTTCAATAGATAGTCCATTCTCTGCTAGAAGCTGAACAAAATCTTCGCTCGGAGAAAACCAAGCCCCACTTTTATTGATTAATTCCCAAGCAAGCAATAGATCAACGATTTCTTTTTCAATCCAGATTGATTTGCCGCCACTTCTGCCATATCGAATTGGGTATGGAATTGTTAAGTTGGTTTTCTCGTTTGGAGATTTTTTAACAGTAACTTTCGCCCAATGTCCAATTGGAGGATTTTTTTCCAAATCAATCTTATCTGCGGAGGTCTTGAGAATAAGATCGCCTTTAAAACGTGGTTCAAATTCTAGAATCCAGTTAGCAAAGTGAAGTAGAGCATTACCCCCTGTTGCAGATGTTTGACGAATAGGAGCTTTGGAATATGGGTCTAGCTTAATATCTGCTCTTACTTGAGAGATAAAGATTGCCATGTGTCCTCGCTTTGCAAGAGCGATAGATAGTTTCTTCATGAATGTGGCAGCAATAACTGCACCGCCAGCAACTTTTGAACTCTCTTCAAAAGACTTGTCCATATCGTTCTTTGCAATCAGACCATCCACAGCATCAAGCAAAAAGCAGAACTTAGTCTTCTCTTCATTCTTGGAAACTAGCTGTCGCATGGCATCAACTACTGTTTCATAAATATTGCTTTCAAATACGAAGCAAGTACCCGCGACCCAATCTTCGGCAGAAAAGACAAACTTTACACCAGAGCGTTTTTGCATTTCTGGTGAAAGACGACCTTCTGCTTTGATATAAAAACCTTTTGAGTTTGGAACGCTAAGAAGAAAGTTCTTCATAACCTCCAAGGCTTCACTGGTATTATGCGTCAAAATGTAATCATTAGTAACATAAAGAGAATCGGAAGATTCCACCTTAATACACACCGATTCTTCTTGACCAACGAGCTTAACACTTTTAATAAAATGGCAGAAGTTTTTAACTCTTGGCGTTAAGCGTTTTGTTTTGCGAGAAAGAGTACATGGAACTAGACCCTCTGGTAAATGAAACCGCACAATAAAGCAATTCTTGCAAACGATTCTTTGACCATCTTTATTTTTATAAGTCCCAGTTTTAAATGTTTTTCGAGCTATACCACCAAGAGAGCGCACTAAATCAATAACATCATTGCTTAACTGTTCTGAAACAGAGTAAAAAACAATTTCTGATTTTTTAGTGTTGATGTATCCATCGGTGTCAATCAAGCCTTGCAACAAAGAAAGACGCTGATGAATAGAAGCGGTTTTGTATTGAAGTGGGATGAATTTTCCCTCCGATTTCTTGCCGAATAGGCTATACTGCCTCAATAGAGAAATCAAGGGATTTGCATTGTCTTCTGAAGAAAAACGATATGAAATTCCGTTCTCAGTAGTCTTTTTAAGAGAAAGAGGGGGAAAGTCTCGCTGAACTATTTGTTTAATTTTCTCAATTAATTCTTCATCGGTATTTGTAAGAATAACCGATTGAGTAACGCCTCCATCGCCAAGTAAAACACCCATTAAATAAGGATGAATGTCAAGAGACGCTTCTTGAAAATTAATAGGTTTAACAATTTTTACCGAATGGTTTGCTTTATTTCCATAGCGCAAAGTATTGATAATGCTTTTTAAGCTCTTTACTGATTTATCACCACGGCGTCTCTCTGTGAAGCTTGATGTCTCCCAAAGATGTTCGATGCCGCAGCGAGTCTTACTTCCATCGTCAAACTCTACTTCGTAAACATCTTTGATGCCTTGTGGATAAACTGCTAAAACTTTTTGAGGCTGGCCATTAGAATTAATAACTTCGTCGCCAGCTTTTAGTTCTCCAATTTTACGCCAGCCAGAAGGAGTTAATACGGGTTCAGAAATGGGTTGTTCTTTACCGCCTTCGTTGATTCCAACGAATCGGTGAAGGCCAGGGCCGAAACCTCCTCCTAGTTGGAGATCAAGTTGTAAAGAACCACTTGACACCTTGTAATCAACTGTCTCTTCAAAATTATAATGATCCTCTGCATTTTGCTTTAAAAATGAACTGAGAACTTCATTTGAAGTGATCTTCTTTTCTTCTGTAGTAGTTTTAGTCTTCGCCATTTAAAAAATCTTTGATTGTTTTGATTTGTTTTGCTACTTGTCTTTTTTCAACAAGCGGATCGTCAATAAGTACGATGGTTTCCTGCTCTTTCTTCCAAGAAGAATTGTAAATCTTGAACCTGAAATCTAATTCTTTGAGAATTTTATCTGCAAAAAGAATTGCTAAACTCTCTCCCTTAATGGAGAAAGATGTATCTTTTAAAAATTCAAGACTATATCTCTCAATTAAACGATTGAGAAATACATACTCTCGCTGCCAAAATTCTTTTTTTGATTTCTGTGGAATTTCAACAAACTTAGCAACGAGAGACTTTTTATTTATTTTTTTCTGCGGCACAATTGTATTCTGAAACTTGTTTAACAGAATATCCATGATTTTGAAATTTTTGCAACAGAAATTGATGCATTAAGCCAGGATTAAATGTGGATTGTCCATGATAGAATTCATATTCGATATATGGAATAGAAAAATCAGAGAAGTTTAAATGAAGAAGTGTTTCAACATCTAATCCTTCAATATCAATATATAATCTGTCTATTGGAGGCAATTTAGCCAAAAACTCATTAATATCAATACATTCGATTTCAATATAATTGATTTTATCATGTCTATGATTTAATACATGATCTTGTTTTAAGGAAGCGTGAGCAGATTTTTCATCATCTTCTGGAAAATAAAATTTACACTGTTTGTTTTCTGTTCCAATAGCTTTGTTAAAAACTTTAAGATTTTTAATAAAAGAGTATTTTTCGCTGGCTGTTTCTGCGCATTTTGGAAGAGCGTCAACAATTATTAGTTCATTAATTGACTCTTGATTTTCTTTGATAAAATCAAATACATGATCATTACAATCATTACATCCTATTTGTAGTATATTCATATTAATGATACGGTAAACCCAAGTCATTTACAACCATTTTCTTAACTAATTGAGAGAAAGATGTTTTTGGTTGCCAATTTAAAAAGCCTCTAGCTGGAGTCGAATCTCCCCAAAGCAAATCAACTTCTGCTGGGCGATAAAATTGAGGATTAATCTTAACTAAGATTTTATTTGTTTCTTTTTGGAGAAAAACTTCATCAGTGCCATTGCCAATCCACTCACCTTCAATAGAAGCTGCTTTAAAAGCTAGTTCTACAAATTCGCGAACAGTATGAGTTTCATTAGAAGACAATACATAATCTTCGGGACTTTCTTGATTCATCATAGACCAGATTCCTCTCACAAAATCTTCTGAATCACTCCAATCTCTTTTAGCATCTAGATTGCCTAGTTCAATAGGTAGAAATGACTCATCTGAATTGATTGCTTTATAGATTCTGGCGACATTCTTTGAAATTTTACGAGTCACGAATTCTTCTCCGCGACGAACACCCTCATGATTGAAAAGAATGCCTTGAACAGCGTAAATATTATAAGAGTCTCTATAAACCTTTACAAGATGGTGAGCAGCGCATTTAGCAGCGCCATACGGTGATCTTGGACGGAATGGATGGTTAATATCCTGTGGAGAGTAAATAACATCTCCAAATTGCTCGCTACTGCCAGCATTATAGAATCGTGTTTGTGGAGAATAGTTTCTGATAGCCTCTAAACAAAAAAGAACACCCATGCAGTTTGTTTGCATGTGATTAACTGGCATCTTCCAGCTATTGCCCACAAAAGAATTAGCTGCAAAATTAATAAAATAATCTGGCTTTTTATCGCGAATTACTTGATTAATATTTTCGGGATCAGTAATGTCTAAATCAATTGTTGAAAATCTTGGATGATTTTTAAGATGTTCAATATTGTCGTGATTAGGAACGCTAAGACGACGATGTGCTCCGAGCACAAAGTAATTAGTGTTCTGTAATAGATAGTCGGCCATTAATGAACCGTCTTGACCCGTAATACCTGTAATAATAACTGTTTTCATGATTTTAATTCTGAAATTTTTTGTTGTGGAAAGAATTTGTTTTGTAAAGCGACTTTACAATTATATCGCTTCATGTTTAAATCGTCAACTTCCTTAGCTGAAATTTCTCCATAACG
>JACCDP010934311.1_pt1 | contig 26337 bp, 23 predicted proteins | sample 7445841 | NCBI WGS metagenome assembly JACCDP01 (sample SAMN15323441, study PRJNA562643) | freshwater metagenome | isolation source: river surface water | place: USA:Blue River Watershed | collected 2017-08-17 | reverse complement strand
GTATGTCTAGCTGTGTGTTTTTTTCTTGTTGCGGTTTTTGCGTCATGCCCCATATTGTATAATGCTTTGTCTCCCTTGCTCACTTGAGCGCGTTTTTTTCTTTTTCCCCTACTTATTGAGCCGATACAGATTATTTTTAATTTTTACTGACAATCAATATTATTACTATTGTTACTGGTATTATATTCGTTCGGCGATTATAGCATAACTTTTGAGCTAAATTCAATAAATCTCTCACAATTAAATTAAGGGCGGGGTTTCCCCGCCCCTACAGGCAATCTTGCCGAAATAAACAACAAGAATTAACTTGGAAAGCCTAACCAGAAATTTATTACTTCTTAGCTTCAGCAATAGGAACCCACTCAGTGTGGAAAGATCCTTCTTTATCAATACGTTTGTAGGTATGTGCGCCGAAATAGTCGCGTTGTGCTTGAGTTAAGTTTTGTGGCAAACGATCGCGGCGGTAGCTATCAAAGTAATCTAGAGAAGCGCTAAAAGCAGGAACAGGAATACCCAACTTAGCAGCAGTCACAATTACTTCCCGCCAAGCAGCTTGTCTATCAAGAATTGTTTGCTTAAATTCAGGTGCTAACAACAAGTTAGGTAAAGCTGGATTTTCGTCAAATGCCTTCTTAATCTTATTCAAGAAACCAGCGCGAATAATACAACCACCCTTCCAAATTCGAGCCATTTCGCCCAAATTCAATTCCCAATTGTAAGTTTTGGAAGCTGTAGATAACAGCGCCATACCTTGAGCATAAGAACAGATTTTGGAACAATAAAGAGCATCACGCACCATGTTCACAAAAGCCGCAATATCGCCGCCATACTTAGCATTAGGTCCGCTGATTTGTTTAGAGGCAGCAATCCGTTCATCTCTAATAGAAGACATAATCCGGGCATTTACCGCCGCAGTAATTGTCGGAATTGCCACACCTATATCTAAAGCAGTTTTTACAGTCCAAAGACCAGTTCCCTTTTGACCGGCTGCATCAACAATCAAATCAACCAGAGGAATCTTACTTTCTGGATCAACGTAGGGGAAAATATTGGCTGTAATCTCAATCAAAAATGAATCAAGTTCGTCAGTTGTATTCCACTGGGCAAACACTTCATGGAGTTGTGCTGCGCTTAAACCACCTACATTCTTTAGCAAATCGTAGGCTTCTGCAATTAATTGCATATCACCATACTCAATACCGTTGTGAACCATTTTTACATAGTGGCCAGAACCACCTGGTCCAATGTAGGTTACACAAGGTCCATCATCAACTTGAGCTGCGATTTTATTGAAAATGGGGGATAGGTACTCATAAGAGCTTTTTGTGCCACCAGGCATGAGAGAAGGCCCATTTAACGCCCCTTCTTCACCACCACTCACGCCCATACCGATATAGCGTAAACCGGTGGGTTCTAATTCCTGAGTACGTCTTTCAGTATCTTCAAACCAGGAGTTACCACCGTCAATAATAATATCACCCTCTTCTAATAAAGGTTTAAGCTGTTGAATTACCGCATCAACAGGCTTACCAGCTTGCACCATTACCAAAATTTTCCGGGGGCGTTCCAATGAAGCGACAAATTGTTCCAGGCTAAAAGCCGCCCTCACGTTCCGTCCTTGAGCGCGGAGTGCCATGAAGGCATCGGTTTTTTCACGAGAGCGGTTGTAAACTGCAATTGGGAAGCCATTGCGCTCAACGTTAAGAGCGATATTTTCGCCCATGACGGCTAATCCAATCACACCAAAGCTTTGTAGGGTCATAGTTCAGTTCAAATCTTTTTTTCAGTTTGGCTCTTTGTCTTGCAGATCCTTTCTCTTTAAGGGTAGTCCGATATTTTGGCTTCACTCCTAAAGAAGATATTAAGAGTTTTTGTAGAATTTAAGAAATCATCACCCACATCAATAATTAATTTTAATTTGTATCGAAGTCAACAATTTAGTGACAAAATTTGGAAAATTAAAATACATGGGAGAAGGCAGGAGGCAGGGGAGTAGAGGAGAAATATATTATTCTTTATTTCCCGTTCCCTGCATACACTGAGCAGTTCGGCAAGCTCACTGTAACACTTGTCGATAGCGAAGCATGGCTTTTAGCCATAGTGTTCCCTGTTCCCTTTATTCATTCCAATAGTAAGGAGGATGAAAAAATGTTGGCTTATCTCCTAGCGTTAGTAGTTAGTTTTGGCAGTCTATCCATTTATCTATCAGCTTTCTTTTTTCCAGAAATTCATCGCAAGCAAGATTTTATCTGGAGTGGAGTCGGGCTATTCTACGCTTTGATCCTCTGGATTTTTGCGCCCCGAATTACCGGCGGTTTATTGTTGGGTCATATAGCTAGTGTGTCCATGCTGGTGTGGTTTATCACCCAAACTCTCTTACTGCGGCGACAGTTGACTCCAGAAATACAACAAACTCCCGTCCCCAGTCCTGAATTAGTCAAAGCTAGTCTACAAACTCAAATATCCAATTTTTCTATTTCCGATAAACTAGGACAAATATCAGGATTTTTTGGTGGTTTGTTGACTGGTGCAAAAGCAAAAGTACAGCAAACTGTCAGTAAAAAGCCAGTTACCACAACACCCACACCGGAACTAGTGGACAAAACTGAACCAACTTCAACTGTTTCTCAAGTCACCATTGTGGAAACCACAGAAACACTACCTACCTCAGAACTGATTAATCAACCAGAAGAAACTCCAACTGTGTTAGAAGTTAGCGTTCCTGAATCATCACCCCAGAAAACCACAGGACCAGCCATACCTGACAAGATGGAAAATATAGTGGAAATTACTGAAACTATTATTGAGGTGACAGAAACGGAAGTATTTGTTGCCGTCGAACAAACTATCGAAACCGCCAGTGCTACCCCAGAAACAGCCCCAAATCCACCTACATCCGACTTATTACCAACTGGGGAAGCAAAATCAGAAGGGGAAGCACCATCAGCACAAATACCATGAGACAAACCTGCTGAGAATTAAGTTACTGATAAAAACATCCCATCAAGTTGAGGACAGGATGTAGGGATTAGGGAGAAAAAGCGGTTATAAGTAGGTGGAAGTGAAATTACCAAAATGTGTAAAATCGCCTAACACTTCTTGACTCTTGCCTTTGGTTACTGAGCGACTTGTACTAAGCTTGCGATGCCCTGATCTAGTGGAAGGGTCGAAGTAAGTCGAAGTATTGCCTCTTACCTATTACCTTCCCACAACGACAATTGTTAATACCAACCTACTTAATTGATTTTTTCGGGTTTGCCAAGAGGATTTACGCAACTAATTTCCCCACCAGAAAGCACATATGAGCAATTTACAATCGTGATTTAGCAGGGTTAAATCCCAATTGTGACAATAAACGCTCAATATCAAAATGCTTAGACATAAGAGAGCGAATGCACTCTATTTTAATTGGTTCATGGACACGGACTTGGCCAAAGGTGCGTTCAATAATTTCCACCGTGGTGAGGGTATCGAGATCCACAGACAAAATCGGAATTTCTAACTCTTCGGCACGACTGAGAATAAACGCTGGCGGAGGCAGTTGTCCGGTTAAAATTAGACATTGAGTAGAGGTTTCCAAGGCTGCTTGCTGAATTTCTACGCGATCGCCTCCTGTCACCACCGCCATATTTCGCCGTTTACGGAAGTATTTCACAGCAGAGTTGACATTCATCGCCCCAATAGCCAGACTTTCCACCAATAAATCTAAGCGATCTGGGCGACACAGCACATCCGCTTTTAACTGCTTCACCAATTCCTCAACACTGACACTGCGAAGTATATCGCTTTTCGGCAATATTCCCAGTACAGAAATATTATGGTTTTCCAAACATGGCAGCAAGAGTTTAGTCACTAACTCTAATTTGTCATCAGGTACTTCATTAATTACTACACCCATTAATCCTGATCCCAATTTTTGTTTAGCAGATAACAATCCTTCTACAGATGTTAGTGATTGATAACGACAAATTAGGAGTACGGGAGCATCTAATTTTTCCGCTAATTCCAGCAAGGATAGTCCAAATAAATTTCCTTCTGATAAATTAGCTGGGCCTTCTAACAGTACCAAATTACCTCTAGGTATTTGTGAATACTGCTGTACTAATAACTGCTGATAGTTAGTTATGTCTTCTCCCTCTAAGCGTTTTTTAACACTTACTTCATCCAAAGATAATAAAGTGGGAGCGATACGGTTGTCTGGAAGGTTCAGACTATGAGTAATAAACTGGACATCTTCTTCTACAACAGTTCCCGCAGGTGTCTTCACAAAACTACCCACAGGTTTGCCATATCCAATATCCAAACCATGAAGTTTTAGCTGATGAGACAAACCTAAAACTGTTGCAGATTTGCCACTGTAAGCTTCAACTGATCCAACCAGCAAATATTTAGCAGGTGTTGGCACTTATGCACTCCTAATTTCAAAAGTTTGTAAAACTCAGCTAGGTGTCTACTAATTTTAGTTCTTTCTGGTGGCAGGTAAACAGCTATAGCAATCCTAAACAAATAAAAATTCGATCTCATCACCATCATCTCTATCAAATAGTGATATTAAAGCTTCCCAGTCACGTTCTCTTAAGGAGTTAAATTAGGAAAAATTTACCTGTAGATTATTTTGGTAATTCACAAGTGCGTTGTTCATTGATTTTTACCAAGAGTGGACATCACAACTGGGAAAAAACCCAAAATTAATTTAACTGCTCTAGTTATCAAAGTAACACTGATAATTATTTTATTATTATAGGTGGAAAATATTCAGTAACTTTACTAAGTCTACACGAAGTTTTTATATTCTGCTTCCACTAATTTCACACCAAACACCTCTATAAAAGATGCTGCGACTACAGAATATACCTGCTCACAAGTAATATCAGGAATCCAGGCAGCTAAACTACTCACAGGCTTATCAATAATACCACAGGGAATAATTTCCTTAAATCCAGTCATATCTGGACAAACATTTAAGGCAAATCCGTGCATAGTAATCCATTTGCTAACTTTTATTCCTATGGCAGCAACTTTATATCCTTCTATCCATACACCTGTAAACCCAAGCAGACGTTCTCCCCGCAAATCATACTTTGATAACGCACGAATTAATACTTCCTCAAGTTGACGTAAATACCAGTGTAAATCCTGACGGTAGTGCCGTAGGTTTAAAATCGGATAACCCACCAACTGACCAGGACAATGATATGTAACTTCCCCGCCTCTTTCAATCCGATGCACATTAAAGTTACTTTTGTCAAGGTCGAATTTGATAAACTTTGGATCTGCTCCCGTTCCCAAAGTGTAAACAGGTGGATGTTCCAACAAAATTAGTACATCATCTAAATTAGGGTTATGAATACGTTCCCTCACTAGTGATCGCTGCCATTCATGGGCAATTGGATATGGCATCAACCCAGGATAATATAGTAAACAAGGGTACTGATTAGATTGAGTGCTAGAAATCATCAGTGATTAGTGATTGGTGATTGGTGATTAGTGATTGGAAATATTAAAGATAAATATTCTCGATCTCCAACCTCGGATTTTCCAAAAATATAGCTAACAAATGTCAAGCTATGCAAAGGATCTTGAAGGAACGTCAAGGGAATATACTTTATAACCCATAAAGTGCTAGTTTAAATATATAACCTCAATGGTGTTCGGAGGACTTATCTGCAATCAGCATGAACTTAGGACAATAGAAAGTAGTTCACTGACTAATCACATTTGAAAAAAATTCTTTGCATCAATTAAAATCAAATTACCCAAAAAGGTCATCTTCTCTATACAATGGGGAATAAGACTCAGGGACAAAAGAAGACCAAACACTTCTACTTTTGTAAATTTCTAAAAGAAGTAGGCAGTGACAACAAACATATTGGAACTTGCCTAGTTCAGTAGTTTTGCTTAAATCACCAATTGCTTGGAAACAATTGGCAAGTCATCGCCAAAGATCAAAACTAATATCAAGACGATGAATAGCACAAACTTTAAAATGCAAAAAATCCCGAAAATGCTACAAGGTAGTGTCTTAGAAAGTCAGTCCCCATGTTTGTTAGTGGCAGTGATAGACCTTACCGCAATCTCTATTCCTACCCAAAAACATCATATATAATATTGAGCGGGAGAGTTTACATGAAACTTGTCATCCACGGTAAAAATATTGAAATCACTGATGCCATCCGTGAATATGTGCATCAAAAGATTGAAAAAGCAGTTAATCATTTTCAGAACATCACAAATGAAGTGGATGTCCATTTGAGCGTGGCTCGCAATCCCCGAATAAATACTAAACAAGCGGCGGAAGTAACTATTTATGCTAATGGTAGTGTTATCCGTGCAGAGGAAAGCAGCGAAAGCTTGTATGCAAGCATTGATCTAGTTGCAGATAAAATTGCTCGGCAATTACGAAAATATAAAGAAAGAAGGCAGGATCACAAAACCCAACCCATATCAACTAATGAAGTTGTAGCACCAGAACCAGTTGCAGCAGATTTGATTGGCGATCGCACTCCAGAATTACCCCAAGAAGTTGTGCGAACCAAATACTTCTCCATGCCACCCATGACAGTAGCAGAAGCCCAAGAACAACTACAACTGGTTGGCCATGACTTTTATATGTTCCACAACGCCGAAACAGGAGAGATTAACGTCATTTATGAACGCAATCACGGTGGTTATGGAGTCATTCAACCCCGCAATAACGGTAACGGTAACACCAAAAACGGTAAATCAGCCAATGCTGCTGTAGCCGAAAAAGCCCATAAAGCCTAATTTTAGCTGACAGGCAAGAGGCAAGAGGAAATCGGGAAATTCTTTCCCCCTGCCCCCTGCTTTGTCTCAACAATAATTGTTTACACCAAGTTAATTACTTTGCCGCCAGAGTTTGCAGAGTTTTTAATGCTTCTTCAACATGACCTTTGAAGTTCAGCATAGAATCAAATACATATTGCACAATGCCGTTTTGGTCAACTACATAAGTCACCCGGCCGGGGATAAAACCAAAAGCGGTAGTTGCACCATATTGTTTTCGTACTTTGTCACCTTGATCACTCAATAAAATAAAAGGTAGATTGTGTTTGCTGGCGAACTTTTGATGAGACTCACGAGAGTCACCACTGACACCAATCACCTCAGCACCAGCAGCTTTAAACACTTCATATTCATCTCTAAAGGCACAAGATTCTAGAGTACATCCTGGTGTATCATCCTTGGGATAAAAATAGAGGACAACGGATTTTTGACCGCAAAAATCACCAAGACTAACATTTTTACCATTTTGGTCAGGTAAATTAAAATTAGGTGCGGTATCTCCAACTTTGATTGCCATATTAAAAAAATCTAGATTACTTAATAAAAGTTTACCTTGAATCCTGAATTGAATAGAAATATAGGATTTTTATTTACCAATGCCATCTAATCTCGACTTTGAAGCAATTAGAGAAGTACGCATTCTGCCTAGAAATAGACAATTTTATGCAGAATTTGTCTATCAAGTAAATGAAGTGCAATTTGATGTTGATAAAAATAATGTTTTGGGGATTGACCACGGGTTGAACAACTGGTTAACTAAGGATAGTTATTAACCACTGCATTGAAAACAAGATTGGTACTATTGTTTTTAGATGGAACAAAGGACAAAAAGATAGTATTGATCTAGGTTCTAAAACCAATCAGAAGTTTGTCCAAATTCCCACAGCAAAATTAAAAGACCGTATTGCTCAATTATGTAAACAATAGTTATGACTTATAGATTATCACGAATGGAAGCGATTCAGTCGCCAATTATTCCCGTTGTGGGAGAATTAATTAAAAACTCTCCGGGGACAATTTCTCTGGGGCAAGGTGTAGTTCATTATCAACCTCCAGAAACAGCTATTGAATTATTACCAGAATTTCTTTCTGAACCCAAAAATCATATTTATCAAGCAGTGGCGGGTATTCCTGAATTATTAACAGTATTGGCACAAAAGTTATCAAAATTTAATGGGATTGATATTAATGAAGAAAATGCTATTGTCGTGACAGCAGGTAGCAATATGGGATTTATGAATGCTATCTTAGCAATGACTTCTCCTGGTGATGAAATTATTTTAAATACGCCGTACTATTTTAATCATGAAATGGCGATTAAGATGGCAGGTTGTCAACCTGTGTTAGTAACTACAGATGCAGATTATCAATTAATTCCTGAAGCTATAGCTAAAGCAATTACATCAAAAACTCGTGCTATTGTGACAATTTCTCCCAATAATCCCACAGGTGTAGTTTATTCAGAATCAGCATTAAAACAAGTTAATCAAATTTGTCAAGATAGGGGAATTTATCATATTAGTGATGAGGCTTATGAATATTTTACTTATAATGGAGTAAAGCATATTTCTCCTGGAGCATTTCCAGGAAGTAATGAATATACAATTTCTCTTTTTAGTTTATCAAAAGCTTATGGTTTTGCTAGTTGGCGAATCGGTTATATGGTAATTCCTCAACATTTGTTAACTGCTGTAAAAAAGGTTCAAGATACTATTTTAATTTGTCCACCTGTGATTTCTTAATATGCAGCATTGGGGGCGTTACAGGTAAAAGATAATTATTTAAAAGATCATATTTCTACAATTGCCCAAGTTCGAAAAATAGTAATTCATGGACTAGCATCTTTAGGAGATTTATGTACTATTACCAGTGCAAATGGGGCTTTTTACTTTTTCATAAAACTGCATAGGAAAATCAATGATTTGGAATTAGTAAGAAAACTGATTCAAGAATATAAAGTAGCGGTAATTCCGGGAACAACCTTTGGGATGGAAGATGGTTGTTATTTGCGGGTTGCTTATGGTGCATTACAAGCAGATACGGCGAAAGCAGGTATAGAAAGATTAGTCAAAGGTCTGCAAAGTATCGTATTATAACCGCATAACAAAAATTAACACTCGTATTTCATCCATGGGTCAAATAGTTTGGATAGCAAGACACGCTAACCGTCTCGACTTTGTAAATCCTGATTGGTTTCTGACCGCCGAAAGACGGTATGATCCACCTTTATCAGATGATGGTATGATACAGGCGCACCAGTTGGCAAAGCGACTCAAAGAGCAAAAAATAAGTCATATTTTTGCGTCTCCGTTTTTGCGAACGATTCAAACTGCGAATGCGATCGCTGAAGTTTTGGATTTAGAGATTAAACTAGAAATAGGCTTGAGTGAATGGCTAAATCCCGAATGGATGACCGAAGAACCAGAAAAACTACCAATTTCCGCCTTAGTAGAATTATTCCCCAGAATTGATACTAGCTACACATCACGCATAGCTGCACAATATCCTGAAACCCATGAAAAAGTGCGGGAACGTTCAGCACAAACTGCCAGGTGTCTATCTACGGAATTTTCCCCCCATGATATCCTATTGGTGGCACATGGGGCTTCTGTCTTGGGTGCAGCAATGGGATTAGTGGGGGATATTGCCAAAACAGAAGTTAAAGCTTCTTTATGTTCTTTGGTAAAAGTTGTCCGTCAAGATTCGGAATGGTTGCTAGAACTAACAGGAGATACTTCCCATTTAACAAAAATTGAGGAAGTAGTGCGATTTGTCTAAATCTAGAATCGGGATTTTTTGCAAATCCCAACTCAAAATAACTTAGCAAAAGTAACGTATTAACTGATAAATTTTATGACATTACTACTAGCAGGAGATATCGGCGGCACAAAAACTATTTTGCGTTTGGTAGAATTCTCAGAAACAGTAGGTTTAAAAACTCTGTATGAGGAGAGTTTTCCCAGTGGAGATTTTCCCGATTTAGTGCCAATCGTAAAAAAGTTTTTGCATACAGCTAATTTTACCACACCTGAAAAAGCTTGTTTTGCGATCGCCGGTCCAGTCAGAGGAAATACCGCCAAATTAACCAATTTATCATGGGTTCTCGATACAGATCGGTTGATTAAAGAATTGGGTATTGTTTCGATTTCTTTAATTAACGATTTTGCTGCGGTTGGTTATGGTATTTTTGGCTTAACAAAACAGGATTTATTCACTTTACAAGTTGGTAAATATCAACCGGCAGCACCTATGGCTGTAATTGGTGCAGGAACAGGTTTAGGCCAGGGATTTTTAATTAAACACGGAAATCAATATCAAGTCTTTCCTTCTGAGGGTGGACACACGGATTTTGCACCCCGCAATCAGTTAGAATTTCAATTATTAAAATATCTTTTAGATAAACATAATATTGACAGAGTTTCTGTAGAAAGAGTAGTTTCCGGGTTAGGAATTATCTCTATTTACCAATTTTTGCGAGATCAACAAATAACTACCGAATCTCCAGAAATTGCCCAAGCAGTGAGAACTTGGGAACAAGAAGCACAGAAAACTGAAAAAACAGTTGATCCTGGTGCATTTATTGGTAGCGCGGCATTGCAAAAAAGCGATCGCCTTTCTGAACAAACCATAGAATTATTTGTTGCCGCCTACGGTGCAGAAGCGGGCAATCTTGCCCTCAAACTATTACCTTATGGAGGATTATACATTGCTGGTGGTATTGCCCCTAAAATCCTACCTTTAATCCAAAATGGTAGTTTTATGTTAAATTTTATCCAAAAAGGCAGAATGAGTTCTTTACTCGAAGAAATCCCCGTTCACATAATTCTTAACCAACAAGTAGGATTAATTGGTGCGGCTTTGTGTGCATCTAGGTTATAACTGGCAACAACACTAAAAACAGCATCTGCCAATTTTATAACTTATGAATAGCAAAATTTTACTATCTTTGATCGCCGTTACTCTTTTCTCTAGTAGTAATACTGCATTGGCTGTACATTTATCCAAACCGAAAACCTCAGAGAAAAAGCCCATTGTTCCCCAAATAGTTAAGCCAAAATGGAGAACATTTACGTCCCCAGATGGACGTTTTACAGTCCTAATGCCAGGAAAACACAAACAGAAAACCCAAATTCAAAAAACCTACATGGGGAAAATAAAATTAGAAATATTTTTAGCCCAACCCCCGCAGCAAGAAGCAGCATATATAGTCACATACAATGAATTTCCTGATAGCTATGTGCAAATGAATAGTCCTCAAAAAATCATGGATGAAGCCCAATATATGGAATTAACAACTACCCAAAGTAGATTACTAAATCAGCGTAATATTCGCAGTTCTAACTTTCATCCTGGTAGAGAAATTGAATATGTCAACGCCATTGGCAAAGTTACAAAAACGAGGATGTTTGTCGCCCATGATAGATTATATAAGGTCATGGCTATTGTTTCTAAAAAACAGCATGATAGTTTAAATAAAACAGTCGTAGGCTTTTTAAATTCTTTTCAATTAGTGGTCAAACCTTAGCTAATTTTGTAAAAAAACTAGGCGAACATAATTCACTACTACACAATAGACCTGTCCAAAATACAAAAAAATAGTGGAACGGTAAATTGAAGATATACCGTGGCTCTACCTCACATGAAAAATATTATCCTATTAATATCCCTCTTCTGTCACTTTCCGAATTAAGCAAGTAGTAAATGAACTAAATTATCCAGTTGAATGTTAAGATATTGATGATAGTGTCCAAGTTGTGCATTGGCATTGATGATACCAAATTTGAGCAGTTAATGACTCTATTCTCAATAGACAAGGGATTTTACCTGGGTAAAACCCAAACATTGTAAAGTTTTATTGCAGGATTCAACAATTCTGACTCTGCACAATATCCATCTATAACTCTCACTGTCGGCTGGGCATCTCTTGCCAAATGCTTTAGGATTTGTAATTCTACATCCATTGCTCCACCTGCCTTGTAGAGTTTTATTTTCTGATTCTTTTATTCATTATACTCGGAAAATGACAGAAGAGGGATATGGCTTTGTGGCGTTTGTATTATCATATTGTTTGGGCTACGAAAAAACGCGAGCCTTTCGTGGAGAACTCACAGATAAATAAAATGGACAGTATTGGACTCGAACCAACGGCCTCACCCATGTCAAGGGTGCGCTCTAACCAACTGAGCTAACCGTCCATGATCATATAAACTATCTGCTTTCCAGCTTTTTAGCTGTAGGGGTGACACTACCTCACCTTTAATATTATGGCAGATTATACAAATTAAGTCAAGAGAATTGTATTCAAAAGTATTTAGCTGCTTAACAGCTTAATATCATTCCCATATCCCATTATTTTTGGTCATGAAAAATTTATATTTTCCGACTAAATAGGCAAGGTTAGTATTTAATTTTTCAGAAGATATGCCAGGAACGAGACTTGAACTCGTGACACGAGGATTTTCAGTCCTCTGCTCTACCAACTGAGCTATCCCGGCTTGTGGTTTTTTTCACCACTGTTGTTAAATCTAGCATAGCAAAAAAAATTAGTCAAGCAGGTTTTCCAAAAAATTTTAAATTGCCCTCCTGCTTAACTTTACCCAGGTAAACACAACTACAAATATCAGAAATTGGACAAACACAATACTCGGTCCGGAAGCTAGGTTAAACAGCCCAGAAACGACCATACCAGCGATGCTGGTGCTACAACCGACAACTAAAGAGAAAATGAGAAAACGGTTAAAATGGTGACTCATCAGTTTAGCTGTAGCCGCCGGAATCACTAAAAACGCATTCACTAGCAAAACACCAACAGCTTTAATGGCAACAGCAACCGCTAGAGAGAGCAAGATAACGAATCCATAACGATATAATTGCACAGGTATGCCTTGAACTTGAGCAACATCAGAATTAAGGGTTAACAAAATTTGTTGTGGCAGAGTTGATAATAAAAAAACGCTACTAGCCATTAATACCAACAGTGTTAAAATTAAATCTGTGTTATCTATGGCTAAAATATCGCCAAACAGCACAGCCATTAAGTTACCGCGATATCCTTTAATAAAACTGGTAAGAATTACACCAATGGCTAAAGCCCCAGATAGGACAATACTGAGAACGCTATCAGTTGCCAAATCAGTTTTATCAATTAGATAAAGCACAACAACCCCAAAAATCAAAGTAAATGGCAGTAACATCCAAGTAGGATTAGTATTCAGTAATATTCCTAACGCCACACCTACTAAGGCTGCATGACCAACAGCATGACTAAAAAAAGATAATTGGCGTAAAGTGACAAAACTACCCAATAAGCCGCCTAGTATACCCATTAATACAGCGCCAATAATGGCACGCTGCATAAAAGGAAATTGCAATAAATTCACGAAATCATGATAACTAATAGTCATATAGGAGGAGTTCAGGAGTCAGGAGTTCAGGAGTTAATAGTCAACCGTCAATAATTCCCTAATGATGATGTTTATAGCGACTAAAACCTGGCCCGTATGTAGCGAGAAGATTTTGCGGTGAAAGGGCTATTTCTGGTTTACCAGTACAGACAAGGGTTTGATTGAGGCAAATGACGCGATCGCAATGACGGCTTACCATATCAATATCATGGGAAACCTGCAAAATAGTCCAATTTTCCTCTCGTTTTAATTCATTTAACAAAGTATAAAAATCCGTCGTCCCTTGGACATCAACCCCAGCAAAAGCTTCATCCAATACTAACAATTTTCGGGGTGTGACTAAACAATAAGCTAATAAAACCCGCTTGAGTTGACCACCGCTAAGAGTTCCAATCGCTTGATTTCGCAAAATATAAGCGTTGGTACGATGTAAAGCTGCGTTAACTGCTGCCGTTGTTTCTCTTGTTTGCTGCCAAAATTTAGAAAATAATGAATGTTTTCTCTTACCTATTCCCAAAGCTACTAATTCAGTCACCGAAATGGGAAAACTACGATCAAAAATAAAATTTTGTGGCATATATCCCAAGCAGTTACGCAAATTTCCTAATTGGGAAATTGGGCGGCCAAAAACTTCAATTGTCCCGGTGTTACGAGGAATTAAATCTAAAATAGCTTTGATTAAGGTACTTTTACCAGCACCATTAGGACCAACTATTGCCGTATCTGTTCCTGGTAATAATTCAAAGGAAACATCTCGCACAGCTAGATAGCTGCTTTGGTAGACTGTTAACCCGGAAATTTTTAATATTGGTAATGTAATTTCTGCTTGTTCGTCAGTCATGGAAGTTAGGATTTAAGATGCCAAGAATTGATAGAAATATAGGGGAGTCTGATTTGATTGAGGTAGGGGTTTAGCATCGGGACTGACCCCCCTTACTTACATCCAGATGATAAACTCTGCAAATTAGCTTTCATTGCTTTAAAATAATACTCTGGATTAGTATCACCAGTTTCTAAAGAATCTAAAGTTTGTACTTTTAACCGCAAATCCTGGGAAATACTAGTCAGTAATTTATTATCTAATCCTGGTTCGCTAAATAAGGCTTTAACTTTGTATTTTTTGACTGTATTCATCACCTTTTGTATATCTGTGGGTGCAAGTTGCTTTTCAGGAATTTCCACTACTGCAACTTGTTTGAGGTTATAGCGTTGTGCTAGGTAGGGAAAAGCATCATGAAAGGTGATGAAAGTACAGCTTGGTGTTTGTTGAAGAGTTTTTTTAAATTCATGATTGAGATTGTCTAATTTCTGGATATAGGCGGCTGCATTAGCTCGATATGTATCTTTATTCACTGGATCTGCTATGATTAAACCATCACGAATATTTAATATTTGCTGTTTTGCTAAAACTGGATCTAACCAAACATGGGGATTACCTGTTTGATGTTGATGATCATGTTGATGTTGTCCTGCGGCCGTTTTATCTATCTGCGAAATTTTATCAATAGCTGGAATACCTTTACTCGCATCAATTTCCACTAATTTAGTATTCTCGGCATTTTTAATAGTATCTGCTAAAAACTCCTCTAATCCTAAACCATTTTTGATCAATATCTTTGCTGTAGCGATCGCTTTCACATCTGCCGGTGTTCCTTGGTATTCATGTATATCCGTACCAGGTGGAACTAAAATTTTTACATCTGCTACACCACCAGTCACAGCTTTAGTAAATAAGTAAACTGGTAAAAAGGTAGTGACAACTTTGATTTTGTCTAATTTTATCTCTGGGCTTGGCTCTGTGTTCACCACTGAAGTATCACTATCACTATTAGTATTACATCCATAGGTCGCCGACAGTACAACTAACAGCATTAAAACCAAGAAATTTCTGTTTTTCCAATCTGCTTTGATGTGTCTCAACATTTTCATCACTCTATGACTACGGTTTTTGTATGATATCATAGTAATGATACTCATTCTCATTTTTAATCCAAAAAAAGCCAAAAGTAATTAATGTATCAAAGCTAACAAACTCTTGTATAATTTCAGGTAATATTGCGCTATACTAAATTTTTTCCCAGTTCATAACGATTTATTAACTTTTCTTTGTAAAAACTCTGACCGGGAATTATTTAGTATATTGCTAAGTATTGGCAGTATATATAAAAGCTTGATATCAAGCTTTTAGATAATCAAGTTACAATATGGGTGTGAGAAACATGGAAAAATTTTGGAGATATCTAGTTGCTAGTCCTGCCATGATTGGTATTTTATCTATGGGATCTGCGGGGTGGTCTCAAGAAGTACCAGCAGCTAATCAACCTCTGCTTGTGTCCAATTTAGAAGCAGAAAATAAGAATAATAATCAACAAGATATAATATCCCAAGTTACCTCAGTATCTCAGTTATCTGACGTACAACCTAGTGATTGGGCATTTCAAGCACTACAATCCCTAGTAGAACGCTATGGATGTATAGCGGGTTATCCTAATGCTACCTATCGTGGTAATCGTGCGTTGAGTCGTTATGAATTTGCCGCCGGTTTAAATGCCTGTTTAGATCGAGTTAACGAACTAATTGCTACAGCCACAGGTGATGTAGCAACAAAGCAAGATTTAGCAACAATTCAAAAACTGCAAGAGGAATTTGCCGCAGAACTAGCAACTTTACGCGGACGTGTAGATGCCCTAGAAGCCAAAACTACACAGATGGAGGCTAATCAATTTTCTACTACTACCAAGTTACAAGGGCAAGTTGTGACAGTAGTGAGTGGTATTGTATCGGGTAACAACGTAGCTGGTAGTCAAATTACTGATAAAAATACCACTTTAGGCGCAAGAGCGCGAGTGGAATTAGTCAGTAGTTTTACAGGCAAAGATACACTTTTTACCAGAATCCAAAGCAATAACATTTTTAGCCCTGGTATCTCTAGCACTAGAGAAGGGAACTTGTTTTTTGCAGCAAATACTGGTAGTAACACTGCTGTCATAGATGCCCTATTCTATGCCTTCCCTCTGGGGAAAAATACCCAAGTTAAACTCATTGCTAATGCTGGTGCAGCAGACGATGTTACCAGTACAGTCAACCTTTTTGATGGAGATGGTGCATTTGGTGCTGTCTCTACCTTTGGGACAAGAAACCCAATTTATGGACAATTAGGTGATAAGGGTTTAGCCATTAACCATCAGTTTAGCGATAAATTAGCACTGAGTTTAGGATATTTGAGTAGTACGGCTAATAATCCCACCTCTGGAAATGGTTTATTTAACGGGAATTATGGTGCTTTAACGCAGTTAACTATCAAACCAAGCGATCGCATTACCTTGGGTTTAACTTACATCAATTCCTATAACCAACCACTACTCACAGGTAGTAATCAGGCTACTTTTAAGAGTTTATATGATGCCAATGGCACATTAACATCACCATTCTCCAGTAATTCCTACGGTATCCAAGCCTCAGTAGGTATTAGCAAGAACTTTGTTCTCGGTGGTTGGGCGGGATATACTAACAGTCAAATTTTAACAGGAACACCCGGAAAAGCCGATATTTGGAACTATGCCGTTACCTTGGGTTTCCCAGATTTGGGTAAAAAAGGTAACTTAGCTGGTATCATCTTGGGTATGGAACCAAAAGTCACAAGTTCTAGTATTGCTGGACTCAAAGATCTAAATACCTCCTATCACATAGAGGCATTTTATCAATATAAAGTTAGCGACAATATCAGCATTACCCCGGCTGTAATTTGGCTAACTGCTCCAGATCATAACAATACCAGTGATGATGTCATCATTGGTGCGTTAAGAACTACCTTTAGTTTCTAAATTTTCTCAGTCACAACTTGATTTTTGTGCAGGGGTAATTCATGAATTACCCCTACAACTTCGGTTAATATTGGATACATGAAGCGTAGGGTGTGTTAGCAAAGCGTAGCGCACCTTCCTTAAACCATTTTGGTGCGCTACTACCATAATCTTTCGCTAAAATCGAAAATATTACAAAACCTGCCAACCATTATTTTTGTAACCATAATCAAAGATATCGGGATGTAATATCTCCGCTAAAATTTCCACAGAATCGCGTAAAAGCGTAGGATGTGTTAGCAAAGCGTAACGCACCTTTATTAAACCATTTGGGTGCGCTACTACCATAATCTTTCGCTAAAATCGAAAATATTACAAAACCTGCCAACCAGTATTTTTGTAACCATAATCAAAGATATCGGGATGTAATATCTCCGCTAAAATTTCCACAGAATCAACTAAACGGGGTCCAGGACGATGAAAATAAGCATTACCATCGGTAATGAAAACTCTCCCACTTTGTACAGCGTGGAGATGATCCCATTCTGGACGCTGAGTTAATAATTTTGCTTCTTGCTGAGTCCGTTGCAAATCCAAACCACGAAGCATAAAAATAATCACATCTGGGTTACTAGCTATCAATGCTTCCCATTTAACATGAGTAGGAGGTTTACCAATCACGCAAAATAATGCTTGTCCTCCAGCTAAATTAATTAATTCAGGAATCCAATTTGCAGCAGTCATTAAAGGATCAATCCATCCCATACAAGCAACTCTAGGCATTTCTGCTAGGGAAAGTCCTTTCAACCGGCTTTGACAAATTTTAACGCGAGCCTCTAGATTTTCTAGTATTTTTACTGAATCTACCCCAAATGTGTGACTAACTCGTTCAATGTCTTCCCAAACATCTTGTAGTGTGTTAGGTTGTAAAGAGATAATTTGGGGTGTGCTGTGGGTAATTTCAGTAACAGCCTTTTGGAGATCAGGTAACAAGACCGCACAAGTCTTAGATTGATCTTGGATAATAATGTGGGTAGGCTGTAATTTTTCTAAAACATCAACTTTGATTTTGTAGGTAGTTAAAGCAGATTGCAATATTTCACTCACTTCATCATGAATAGTATTGCTCCCGCGATTACCATTAGAACTTGCTTGGGTGCAAATAGGACGATTGGCTATTTCTGGAGGATAGTCACATTCATGCGATCGCCCAACAATAGCATCTGATAAACCTAGTTTAGCGATTATTTCCGTAGCACTAGGAATTAAAGAAACAATTCTTATATCTTTATCTATCATAACTTTCACCTCCTGGGAAGAGGAGATCAAGGAGTTACATCATTTTTTTGTCAAGATGCGCCGAATTTTGTGATCTTTCCTGCCTCCGTGTTCTCTGTGCCTCTGTGGTTAGTTAATTTTCATTCAGCGCATCTGCCAGAATTGATATCAGGAGTTACAGGAATATCGGTTTACCATGACTAAACCCTTAAATGAGTCAAGATTTAAAAATAGAAAATAGTGTCAAATTTTTTTAACAGATATTTCTACTCTTATTTTTGCATATTTTCTCAGGGAGGGTATCTATCTTGAGGATGTCAGCATTTTGAAGTTTTAACAAAAAACAAATACACAAAGTTTGATTCTAGACACTGATCCCTGTTCCCCTGTCATAACGACAATTTTTAACACCAACTTACTTAGAAACTGCGTTACAAATAGTATCTCACAGTTGTCACAATGCGACTTTTGTTAACTCGCAAAGCATTCTTTAAAAACAGCGTTGTTTGATTATGTAGAATACTATCCCACCAATTCCGAGGCACAAAAACGGGAATAATGATAGTGGTGAAAACATCTGGGTGACGTTCTTGAAACTCACCCACAAAATCCACAATTGGGCGAATTACAGAACGATAGGGAGAATCAATAATTTCTAAAGGAATATCCGATTCTAGATTTTGCCATTTTTCTTGTAATTTTTCCCTATTTGTAGAACCAATATCTATGTGAACAGCAACAATTTCATCGGCAATTGTCCGTGCATAGTCTAAAGCTTCTACTGTTCCTCTGTTCAATTCTCCCACCACCACTACCGCAGGATGAGTAATAATTGCTGGTTTAGGAACAGAAATATAACTTCGGGGTGCTAACTCCTGAATACTCAGACGTTGGGCAACATATTGATAATGTTGATGAATAGCTGCAAATAAAACGACTACTAACGGAATAGCAATCACAACTAACCAAGCACCTAATAGGAACTTAGTAGAAATGATGACTAATAATACTATCAGGGTGGCAAATGCTCCTAAACCATTCATCAATGCGCTGGCGTGCCAATTGCTACTTTTTTCTTTAAACCAATGGCGTACCATACCCGCTTGGGAAAGAGTAAAAGAAGTAAATACACCAACAGCATAGAGAGGAATAATGGCGTTAACTTGACCTTTGAAGATAACGACTAAAATTCCCGCACAGACACTCAGGAGAATAATACCATTAGAGTAAACTAAGCGATCGCCTAATAGGGATAACTGACGCGGTAAAAATCCATCTCGCGCTAAGAAATAACACAGTCTAGGAAAATCTGCATAACTGGTATTAGCAGCCAACATTAAAACTAATAAGGTGACAACTTGGAGAAAATAGTAAACAGGGCCTGTCCCGAAAATTTGCCTACCCAAAAGAGAAACTACTGTTTGCCCTTCTCCAGGAACAACATGATAAATGTTTGCTAAGTAAGTGATACCCACAAACATGAATCCTAAAATTACTCCCAAATACAACAAAGTTAAGCGAGCATTTTTCCATTCTGGAGATTTAAAAGCTAACACCCCATCAGATATTGCTTCTACTCCTGTTAGTGCCGTACATCCAGCAGAAAAAGCCCGTAAGATGAAGAATAAACTGATGCCTTCATGAATCCGAAGAGAAGGATATTCTGTAATAGCTTGCCCGGTGGTATACTTAAACAAACCAATCCCAAGTAACAGAAAAATGCTGGCAATAAAGGCATAAGTAGGAATCATAAATATCTGTCCCGACTCCTTGACACCCCTAAGATTGGCCAGCATTAATAAGACGATGAAAATCAAACACAAAACCACTGTGTGAGATTGGAGTTCTGGAATTGCTGATGTTAAAGCTGCTGTCCCCGCAGATATACTAACAGTTACAGTCAAAATATAATCAATCATCAACGAACCACCAGCCACCAGTCCGGGATAAATACCCAGATTTTCCCTAGCCACAATGTAAGAACCACCGCCTTTTGGATAAGCCCGAATGGTTTGCCGATAGGAAAGGACAACGATACACAGCAGAAGAATAATTGCTATAGCAATAGATATGGACAAACCAAGAGCGCCACTACCTGCTGCTACCAAAACAAGTAAAATCTCTTCTGTTGCATAAGCCACAGATGAAAGAGCATCGGAAGAAAGAACCGCCAAAGCTGCCGCATTAGTCAATCTCTCTTCACTATGGGCGCTAGTTGGTAAGGATTTACCGAGGAAAAATCGCTTAATCTGAGTGTGGAAGGACATAGAAAGTCCACCTGACAATTGTGTTTATTGTGACTCAGTTGAGAACAAACTCAAATCTGAGCTTATAGAATATAACAATTCTGGCAGATTCGTTACCAATTAACCGTTAATTTTTTTGGAGCTCAATCTCCAACTGTAAGTATTCAGCTATAGCATTTGTTTCCAAATCCCCAACTTCTAACATAGATTTATCCTTTCCGAATACAATCAATCAAAGAAGTCAGGGACCTTATCACCTCACCTGAATCCTTACCTCCAACTTTCAAAGAAATGGGGAATTTTATGACTCAATTCTTACTTTTTAATTCACCCCGATGGGACTAACAAAATTGCCTCATCATCTGCTAACAAGTTCTGGGCAGCTTCTAGCATAAAGGGGGCAATCTCTTTTAAATCTTCCCGATTATTTAAGTAAGTTTTTAAAGCTTCCATGGGGTCAATACTGCTACTAGCATTTAATTCAGGAATTCGGGGTTTTGCTAACTGACTAATTAATTCGGGTTGAATAGTGTAACTATGGGCGACACTTAAAGCATGATGTAGGGAAGAGTTATCAATTAAATCCAATTGTTCTGGGCGTAATTTGTAAATTAATCGCACCACATTATCTTGAATATCATATTTAGCAATTCCTTTTAATAAGGCTGTTTGCGGATCATCCTGTTTGGATAAATCTATTTCAATCGTCCGAAATACCCGCACAGATAAGGGACAAAATTCCCAATTAACTTTCCCTTTGGCCAACTCTATCATTACATAGCCTTTATCTTCCTTCTCTTCGCTAAAATCTACCCGTTCAATACTGCCAGGATAAATTACCGGTGGATCATTAGATTTATTTAAGTTTTGATGTTTATGAACATGACCTAAAGCCACATAATCAAAACAGGGTCGAGTTAACAAAGATAAAGGAATAGTAAAACCCTTGCCTACTGCTAATAAACGTTCCGCGCCTAAAGTTGCATTATCAGCCATCAAATGGGCTAATAGTACCGTGGGTATATCCGAATCAAGGCGGCGAATTTCCCCTTCTATCGCTATCTCTAGTTTATCCGTTAGCAGTTGATTAACTTCCGCCAAAGAAGAACCATGAGTTTCTTGACGAGTCATTAAAGTAGAACGAGTTAGCCAGGGTAGAGTCATAACTTGGATATCCCCACTACGGGTAGAGATGCGATGAGTAGTTAAGGTATCACCCACTAAAAACCCCGGTACACCTAAAGTGCGATAAATATTTAAACTTGCACCGCCCAAACCTTGGGAATGTTGGTCATGATTTCCCACTAATAATACTGTGGGAATATCTGCATCTACCAAACGGCGAAATTGATTAGCAAAGGCTTCTTGCACATAGGGTGCAGGTGTAGCGTTAGGAAAAGCATCACCACCGAATAAAACCAAATCTACATTATCACTCAACGCTCTGTCAATACATACAGATAATGTCTTGACAAAATCTTCTAGTCTTGTATTTAAACCTGTGAGGGGATTAATTTTTCCGTGGCAAAAACCGCTACCAATATGGATATCTGAAAGATGGAGGATTTTGATCATGATTTTAATTTAGTTGTATAAAAGTTGTTAAGGAGATTTTGAGAATTTAATCTTTTTTTTAGAAAAAACAGTGATTTTTGTCTGTATTGTATCAATCAGACTGTATTTAGTTCTACTTGATCGAAGATTTTGAGAATATCAATATGAATGTCAAAAATTCCAGTGGTAAAGCAGCACCAAATTATGCCTTTTCTTTGACGTTTAATCCAGAAATACTGAGGCTGTTTGCGTATTTCGGTTTAATCAGTACGACAATTGTGGGAGCTATTTTAACGGCCACAGTAGTGAAAGTTGATCCCCATACTACGGCAATTTATAAACTCTTTGGGTTTAATCATATCTGTAATGTGTTGGATCATGAGCCAAGCCGAACTATTACAGCTATGATGTGGCCATTGTGGGAAGTTCCTTTTCTCCTCTATGTTGTTTTCAATTTTTTGAGAATTCAAGATGCTTATAAAGAGAAAAAAGTTCCACAATATAGCTACACTGTCGCCGCGATTTTCTTGCCCATAGAAATTTTATTGACTGTCTGGGTGAGAATTATATACGTCTGGAGTCCAGAAGTAAATTTTTTGAATCATTATCTCCCCTATATAGGTCTTCAAACTCTTTTATTTTTAGTAGCCTTTGAGAATGCCCTGTATTTCTATGCCATGAAGGCGCTACCCTTCAACAATAACCGCACAATTGGCATTGGATATCTGATCTTGTTATTTGTGGTTACAGTTTTATACACAGTAATTGGAATATCAAGCGCTGTGGGACATCCAATTCTTGATCTAGTAAACGATCCCGGACAAAGACAATTGTTTAGAACATTGACAAACGTATATACTGTTTTAGTCCTGCCCATACCTATTATTCTATCTGTCTTGGAGTTGAAACGATCACCCAATCACAAACTATCCTTTGAGTAAGTTTTCACCAGATAGTTAATTTTGTAGGGTGCGTTAATGTAATATAACGCACCTTTTTATTGAATTAATTGAGTATAGACACACACAGATATATATAGACAATTTATATCAATTCTTGTGAAATTAGGTATCAACGAATCAATATATATTTTGTCTCGCTATATCTCACTGTTATATTTAACTCCAAGTTTGAAAAAGTAATCTACTTTAAACCACATTTGTGAAGATAAAATAAATTTTTTCTATAGATATTGGATCACAATATTTTGTTTTGTATCTTTCTTTGATAAAAAAAACTTATTAAAAATACAAAAATATTGACATTGGTACATCTTTCATGATATCTAGGTTTGTTTGGGAGTATTAACCAAAATCTCAACATCTATAGTCTATAGTTTGGATTCATTCCCCAAAATGCTGGTAAAATCACTCTCCTCAGTACACTAGCCCGAAAAAAAATTAACTAATAGCTACTCATTAACCTATCAACCTGTGTCACAGAGATTGGATATCTAAATTGTTTATATGGATATCCAAAATTTTAGCCTGTGCTAAAATCAGCATACCGGCACGACGCAGGTGATGGGAAAAATGCCATGTTTGAACGCTTCACAGAAAAAGCCATTAAGGTAATCATGCTGGCCCAAGAAGAGGCCCGCCGTTTAGGTCACAACTTTGTCGGAACTGAGCAGATCCTCCTGGGTCTGATTGGCGAAGGTACAGGAGTGGCCGCCAAGGTGCTGAAATCAATGGGAGTTAATCTTAAAGATGCTCGCATTGAAGTTGAAAAAATCATAGGCCGAGGTTCAGGCTTTGTGGCCGTGGAAATTCCGTTTACACCACGGGCAAAGCGGGTTTTAGAACTATCCTTGGAAGAAGCACGCCAATTGGGGCATAACTACATTGGTACCGAGCATCTGCTGTTGGGCCTGATCCGTGAAGGGGAAGGTGTAGCAGCCAGGGTGCTAGAAAACCTCGGTGTAGATTTGACCAAGGTGAGAACCCAAGTGATTCGGATGTTGGGAGAGACGGCGGAAGTTACGCCGGGTGGCCCCTCTGGTCGCACTAAAACCCCAACTCTCGATGAGTTTGGCTCAAACCTGACCCAAATGGCCATAGATAACAAGCTCGATCCTGTGGTGGGACGCGCCAAGGAAATTGAGCGAGTGATTCAAATTTTGGGTCGCCGGACTAAAAACAATCCAGTTTTAATTGGTGAACCTGGTGTTGGTAAAACAGCGATCGCTGAAGGTTTAGCTTCACGCATTGCTAACAAAGATGTCCCCGACATCCTCGAAGATAAGCGTGTAGTTACTCTAGATATTGGTCTGCTGGTGGCAGGAACTAAATACCGGGGGGAATTTGAAGAACGTCTGAAAAAAATTATGGATGAGATCCGCTCGGCGGGTAATGTCATCCTGGTCATTGACGAGGTTCACACCTTAATTGGTGCAGGTGCGGCTGAAGGGGCGATTGATGCGGCAAATATCCTCAAGCCAGCTTTGGCGCGGGGTGAATTGCAATGTATCGGTGCGACCACTTTAGATGAGTACCGTAAGCACATTGAACGCGACGCAGCCCTGGAAAGACGCTTCCAGCCTGTGATGGTAGGTGAGCCAACCGTTGATGAAACAATAGAAATTTTATATGGTTTGCGCGATCGCTACGAAGCACACCACAAGCTGAAAATTTCCGATGAAGCATTGGTAGCAGCGGCCAAATTGTCTGATCGTTACATTAGCGATCGCTATTTGCCAGATAAAGCCATTGACTTGGTTGATGAAGCCGGCTCACGGGTGCGCTTAATTAACTCCCAACTGCCTCCAGCAGCGAAGGAATTAGATAAGGAACTACGGCAAATCTTAAAAGAAAAAGATGATGCAGTGCGTTCCCAGGACTTTGATCGAGCAGGAGAACTGCGCGATCGGGAAATGGAAATCAAAGCCGAAATCCGCACCATTGCTCAAACTAAGAGTAACGGATCTGGTGGTGATGGTGTTGAACCTGTAGTCACAGAAGAAGACATCGCGCACATTGTCGCTTCCTGGACAGGTGTACCGGTGAACAAACTCACCGAATCTGAGTCCGAGAAGTTGCTGCACATGGAAGACACCTTACATCAGCGCCTCATTGGTCAAGATGATGCTGTGAAGGCAGTTTCCCGCGCTATTCGCCGCGCTCGTGTCGGTTTAAAAAATCCAAATCGGCCGATCGCTAGTTTTGTCTTCTCAGGTCCAACTGGGGTAGGTAAAACCGAATTAGCCAAATCCCTGGCTTCCTACTTCTTCGGTTCGGAAGAAGCAATGATTCGCTTAGATATGTCCGAATACATGGAGCGTCACACCGTCAGTAAATTGATCGGTTCACCTCCTGGTTATGTCGGTTACAACGAAGGTGGTCAGTTAACAGAAGCTGTCCGTCGTCGTCCTTACACAGTGGTGTTATTCGATGAAATCGAAAAAGCACACCCTGATGTTTTCAATATGCTGTTGCAAATTTTGGAAGATGGTCGTTTGACCGATGCCAAGGGACGCACAGTAGACTTTAAGAACACATTGTTAATTTTGACATCTAACATTGGTTCTAAGGTGATTGAAAAAGGTGGTAGCGGTATCGGCTTTGAGTTTGCTGAAGATGCGACTGAGACACAATACAACAGAATTCGCTCTTTGGTGAATGAGGAACTGAAGCAATACTTCCGTCCTGAGTTCTTAAACCGGTTAGATGAAATTATCGTCTTCCGTCAATTGAATAAGCTGGAAGTTACCCAAATTGCCGAAATCATGCTCAAGGAAGTGTTTGGTCGCTTGACGGAAAAAGGCATTGTCTTAGAAGTCACAGACCGCTTCAAGGATCGCTTGATCACTGAGGGTTACAGTCCTAGCTATGGTGCAAGGCCATTACGTCGGGCAATTATGCGCTTATTGGAAGATAGTTTGGCGGAAGAAATTCTGTCTGGACGCATCAAAGACGGCGATACTGCTCTTGTTGACGTTGATGAAAATGGCATTGTGCAAGTTAGTTCTCAGCAAACACGGGAGTTGTTAACCCAAGGTGTTGAGTCTTAGTTAGGTTTTTTAATTGTTAATTAAGCGGTGGAGGATTTCGGTTCTCTGCCGTTTTTTTTGTTTTTCTCACGCAGAGGCACGGAGGCACGGAGAGAGGAGAAGGAGATTTTAGACCTACCTTCCGCACCCTAAACTGTCACACAACGAAAATTGGTCGTTTGGAGATTTGGTTTTAGCGATCGCCTACCAATATTTCTGGGTTTTGGTACAAAATACAACATTAAATGGGGATAAAAATC